>JAEEGL011578054.1_pt1 | contig 37619 bp, 29 predicted proteins | sample 9134231 | NCBI WGS metagenome assembly JAEEGL01 (sample SAMN16246548, study PRJNA631951) | gut metagenome | biome: gut microbiome; feature: rumen; material: fiber-attached | host: Bos | place: Iran: Karaj | collected 2018-10 | reverse complement strand
GATCGTAAGGGACAGGGAACCCGAACCCATCGTTTCCATAGAAGATATCGCGGTAAAGGACCCGGATAAGTCGAAGTGGGAGAGCTTCTGCGGCAGATATGAGCATCCCGAGGACGCCGACTTCATCGTCGACGAGGTCTTCCTGAAGGACGGTGAGCTTCACGCCAAGGCTATAGACGAAGACGGGGATGAGATGAGCTTCCGGCTCTATGCCATCGGAGAGAACGAGTTTGGCCGCAAGGGCGGTATGCTCAAACTGAGATTCGGCAACGGATGCCTGATGTTCGACGATTATACCTGCAAAAAGCTGTAAGAATACTGAAAAGGGCGGCGGGGCGTGATCCCTGCCGCCCGAAAAGAGGAACCATGAACAGGGAATACAGAATAGTGTTAAAGCCGGGAGAATATAGAGTGTTTTTTGCAATAGCTTTTTGTCCTATTTTACACTATACATATAGAGTATAGTATTGTGTCTGTGCTGAATGAACTGTAATAAAAGCATTAAGAGCTAACCGATTTGGAGACGATTAGCTCTTTTTTATTGCTTAACATATAATATGTTTCCGACTTAAATAGATACTTTACGGGGATGTCCTTGGCGTGAAACACACCAGCGGAAAAAAGCGTCTCTAGTTTGCCCTATTTGTCGGATATGTTTTCGATTCTGCTTATTCTAATCCCGATGACGGTTCCGTATGGGGCGGAAAGGTACTGCAAATTCCATGAATCCCATTCTTCAGCGGGTGCTGTTTCATCGGGGTGTGATATGCCGTGAGCATCGATCGTATATGTATAAATATGCGCTCCATTGAGTAGCGACTCATCAGCAACAAGGTACAGCACATCTTCCGCAGCGTTATAACTAACAGAGGACCAGGGCATATTGGGAGGGTAGCTACCGATTTTTTGGTTTAGCCTGATGTAGTATGGGTCAAAGTCTTCGGTGGTAACTATAACCGCACTTGGCAGCATTTCATCTGCAAGCGGCTCATTTGCGTCACAAGCGAACTGTGCCATTGCATCCTGAAAAGCTGTGAAAGAAAACACAGAAGTCCCAGTGGCAGGCTCAGAATACTCCAGTTTAGGCTCGCCGAGCCTTTCCCTCATTTCCCCCACGGTCATATGTAAAAGATAGAGGACAGAAATTGTCTCCCGGTAGTAATCACGGGCGGAGTCTTTACTGGATATTCTGATTGCGCTGATCATGCCATAAGGTGCAGAGAGAAATTTTTGATTCCATGCATCCCATTCACTGTCATCGGCTCCGTAACCGGGCTCATCATACTCTTCACTGTAGAGTTTGTAGAGTAAACGATAGTCGTCTCCGTCGAGATAGAAAGAGGTTGCGTTCCCATATAGCATATCAAAACCGCCAAATGTCCATGGCAAGTCAACATTTTTCTCTTCCACCCTGTCATAAAGTGCCAACCCGTTCACTGATTTACCGTAGTCGGGATAAACACTTACATAGACAGGCAACATGTAGTCTGCCAGAGGGTCGATTTGAGAGTTGTGCGAAAATGCGACCAATACCCCGGGTAACCCATCAACTGAATATACCGGCAAGCCTTCGTCCAGATATACCAACTCCAACACACCATATTTCAAGCGTATCTCCCCTGCCGTCATGTTGATCAGATCCAGAAGTTCACTGATTCCTTCCACTGATTCGTCGCGCGTAAAAACGATGTATGTTCTGAACATTACAAGTATTGCCTGCTCAATCGTCAAATCAGACTCAGGTGCAAACAAACTGTTTCCTACGCCCTTAATAATTCCATACGAAATTGGCCACCCCAGTTCAAGTTCATACCACGAATTTTTCCCACTGTACCTTACATCATTAAAACTACGATAAGACATAGTATTCTGAGTTTCATATCCTAGGAGTCGTGCAGTTCTGCTTATTATCTTAGTGATTTCCGATCTCTTTAGTGAGCTGTCAGGGGATAATTTATCCTCGGAGGTTTCATTCATGATACCGAGAGCATTTGCCGAGAGCAAGTTGATGTCATCAGTGTCTGTATACACACTGTAATCAATCTTTATTCCTTGTTCAGAGAGAATGGTGTCAATCGTTTTTCCTGTAGATTTTTCGAGGAGAATCATTACCATATCCGCGATTTGACCTCTAGTAATCGGGGAAGCGTAATTTTGCTGTAGGTCTTCTGGTACGAGTCCGGCTTCGATGGCGGAATCGACTTCGGTTTTTGCCCATGCCGAAGGTTCACTGGCATTAACAATGGTGGCAGTTCCGATGACTATCAGCATTGAAAGCACGATTGAAATGAGTCGTTTCATCTTTTTGATCTCCTTGAAAGCTTTGGTGATACAGAAAATATCCGCAAATTCGTAAAAAGTAGGTGTGCAAGGGTGTCATGAAACAAAAACACCTGCATGATAGGGTATTATTTGTCGATGAATATCTTACTGAAACAGTATATCATCTCCGCTATGAGTGACCGTGTAGCGTTTTTCTGCGGTTGCAGTTTCCCTTCGATGCCGGCATAGATGCCGACAGCTACTGCCCATTTCATGTCCATTACAGCCCAGCTGGACACGTCAGCGCAATCAATGTTATCAGCAAAGTCAGCCGGGACATCAGTGGAGAGCCCAAGATATCTTGCGTATCTTGCTATTATGGAGATAGCCTGTTCAACCGTGACGAAATCATTAGGTCCGAATTTTTCATCACTGTATCCTTTCACGATCCCGGAGTTGTTTGCCCAGGCGACAAACCCGGTGTACCAAGTGTCTTCCAATACATCACTGAATGCGCTTGAGGGATATTGTTTCTCGTCTATTTTTTCCATTCTTCCGAGGATGGTTACAAACATTGCTCTTGTCATAGTATGCTTCGGACCGAACGTATCATTTGAGATCCCTTTGAATATTCCGTTTTCATAAACGTATTTTACTGCATCATAGTATGCGTCATCAGAAAAAACATCCTTGAATGCCAAACTGTCATTTCCTTCGGTACGGATAACCGTTACTTCGTTGCCATCCGAATCGTAATAATAGCCTTTTGTGAATAGCTTTCCGCAACCTGCACAGTATACATCACCCGTATACCCGAGGTATCCGTTCACGGGCTCTCTGGCCCATCTGAGTTCGGTTCCTCCGACATGATTTCCGGGATCCTTATCCATGCTGGTCTCAGTTATTTCTATTTTGGCGTCCTTGTCTGCGAAATACTTGTGGCAGGTTGAACATCCCCAGTGTTCAATAACACCAAAATCACAGCATGTAGATTCCTTTCCCTCGGTGTGAATAAGTTCGTGTTTATGTCCTGATGGCACAAAAGGAGACTTCGCTACTGTGATTTTTCCTGCTTTGATGAACACCGACTCACCGTATAATTCGGGCTTTGTTAATGCTGCCATTGAAACTGTATATTCTCCCGCAGTTGCATTTGTTTTAATCTTGAACACGATGGAACACACGTGCCCTTTCAATGTCGTAGGAGAAATGAGGGCGAGGGTGATGTCTCCTTTCTTGTCGTTCAGACCGCCGATACCATACAAAGACTCATTTACTACTTCACCATAGTCGGAGAACCCGGCAAATTCGAGTGCACTTTCGTCAAATGTCAGTTGACTGAGAAAATACATGATCGATATATCCGGTATTTCGAACTGAAGATCTAGGCTCACAGTATCTCCGGGATATCCGCTCGCGTTGCCAATAGAGAATACAACTCTGTACTGATCCATCAGAGCCATTGAGGGGACGATGCAAATAAGCAACATCGTCTGTACCAGTAGAAAACAAATAACCTTTTTCATTTAATATTGAGACCTTTCATTGCTTAAGGATTTCCGGCTGATCTTAGGTGGTCATCCGGGTTGCTAGGATTGTTTAGAGCAAGGATCCCTGCGTCTTTTGAGTAATGAACCATAGCATTACATCAATACCGCCCGTAGTTGAGTTGTCAGTAAGAAGATTTAAAGGTCAGTTTTGGGTACCCGAGGGAATTCTGATCCACATAGCAGGGCGGACAGCGACCGTATTTAGATTAACCGGAAACCCGTAATTGCCAAAACCTGCAGAGAATGAAATCGCGACTGCGGTTGAATTCGAAACTCCCGGGTTACGAACCCACCAGTGGCAAAGAGTATCTCCAGTTTCTACTCCCCACTCGGCTTCAACCCCCTTGACATAAAAATCGCTGGAGAATGCCCCTCTGGCTACAGCATATTCAGTAGGTACGCACGCCCATGATATCAAGGATGGCGCCGCGGAACCATATTGCTTATCAAACTCTCTTTTAACAAAGCGGTTATTTGTCAAAATATCGTTCCAGCTTAGGATGAAAATCATATCTGTTGTATCATTTCCCGCTTCTATAAGGTCCTCTCTGATATTATCGTAAGACGGAAAGTGATAAGCATTTCCTTCCGCTTTCACAACTGTTTCAGTAATCACAGCGCGTTCAGACGGGCTGAATGCAGTGTTCAGGAACTGCTCATTTAGCCATTTCCTGAGTGAAGAGGTCTCCCACGTGACATCTGTTTCGGAATCGTTATATGGGAGGCAGTCGATCCCGTACCGGCTTATGACAAGTATTTCATTTCCATTACGCTCAAGCACCCGCCATTCTATTGGTTCCGAGCCATTTGACAGGTCGTTGTCCTGTTCATAAGATCCGAGCAAGAGATAATCTCCAGCTTCTATTCTGGTGCAATCAGAAATTGAGAAAGTGCCCTGAATGTGAGGGCGCACTATCCTTGAAAGAACCTTTGCAGCATAGCTTCTTGCCACGGCATCAAAACGGGGGAAAACATATTGTCCATCCTGTGCATTATATGCGTCCATTATACCGGCTGCGCAAACCTTGTATATGTCTGACTCGTAAATCTCTTCGCCCGCGGAATCCTCATCTTCCAGATATGTTATTCTCTGGATGAATACTTTTTCATTTGCCAGTTCATCTGGCAGCAGTGCGGACAGAACCGAAGCCATCTCGCGCATCGTTACGAAAGACGAAAGGTCCTCATACTCCGGAATCAAGATATCATTGCTTATGCAATAATCCATATATGTTTCATACCAGATGTCCGTCTTTTCAAAAACGTATGTCGTGTTGTAAAAGAATACATGCAATCTGGCTGCGAGGGTGATAAGTTCGGCTGCGGTCAGACTTCCATCCGGGTCAAATATTCCCCCGCCTTTCCCATTCATTAACCCACATTCATATACTGCACAGATAAACCTGTAGTTGTCATCGTCGGGACTTATGTCTGAAAATGATTCTTCTATTAGAATGTTATGAAATTCCTGGTTTTCTGAAGCATCTGCTGCTTCGACGCACACAGCGGTGAAAACCAGCAATAAAATGATAAGAGCCATAATTCTTTTCATATTGTCACCCTCCCTGGATAGAGCAATCATAATAGCGAAACGGAGATTTCTACTATAGCCATTATATCATTTCTTTAGAATGGCAGCAATCTGTATTATGTTTTTTCAGGAGTTCTGATAAGTTGTTTCTTAGGCCATCGCAATCTCGCCTGCTGCGGGTGTGGCATCCGGTCATCGGGTCCATCCGGATGATCCTCACTTGATATTCAGAAAAGCGGCAGAAGAGCAAAAAAGAGCTGACGGGTATCATACCAGTCAGCTCTTCGCGCGACAGAGTAAAACTCAATTCAGGTCGGTTACAGCACGGGTGATTTTGACAGGGCTTCAGCAATGACAAAGTTCCCCTGAATGTTAGGGTGGAGGAGATCATCGAAATACTCGGGATGGTTTTCCGTCAGTCCATATGCATCGAAAACGCCCAGGCCCTTTTCCGTTCCAAGTCCGATAAGCCACGGACGGATGACGTCATGGATCAGCGGGTTGCTGATCCCGCTGTACTCGTTCGCGGGCGAGAAGACTTTAGGAGGGACCATAAGCACCAGCTTTTTCGTTGACGGCAGAGCGAGGATACGGTCCGCAAAGTTTCTGTAGTCATGCATATACCTTTCGGCATTCCAGTTGTGGTGTTTGGTGTCATTGGTGCCCAGCATGAGAAGGAACGTGTCGGCGCCGCTGCCCAGAGCTTCTTTGCAGACAGGCTGTGCACAGTATGGGAAATCCCCCGCGTCCTGCATGGTCGCCGCGTTAAGGCCGAAGTTGAGAACTTCAGTGCCGGCAGGCATAAGCCTGCCGAGAACGAACGGCCAGGCGTCTTTCTCTCTGGTATACTCGACACCGGCTCCGAATGTAATGCTGTCGCCGATACAGGCTATAACTCTTTTTGTTTTCATCATGTTTTCATCCCCTTGATCAAAATATCTGAATATCTTATACAGCCATTTTCGCCTGTTGTCAAGCCCGTGCTGTCCAGATCCGTCCGGCTGAGTACGGAAGATGGTATCCATACGGGCCAGGATGACGGGAAAATAGCGGATAATGTGTTGCGGAAGGCCCGGCAAAATGCTAATATATATAAATGAAGGAAATATACGTCAGACGGAGGAAAAAACTGTGAAGACATTCGGGAAAATCATCGCGGCCGCAGCCGGTATCTTTGTGCTCATATGCGCGGGCATGTCGCTTTTCGAACTGTACAAGGCGACGAGGCCTGAGGCAAGAGGGGCAGGGAAATAATCCTTATGCTGAAGGAACTTTTGATGAAACGTCATCCTGTTCTCAGAATCGAATATGTGTCGGCGGACGGGAAGACTGCCGAAAGGGAGACGCCCGTTGAAGAGGGAAAGGCATCTGACGGGAGGACGGAGTTCTCCCTGACAGAGCGCGGCGGGATCTTTGCGCCCCGGCTGGTCTCGGCTTTTCCCGACCGGCTGAGGTACGTGAAGCTCTTTTTTCCTTTCACCGATCCGGACGCGGAGAAGATATGCTATGCCGACGCGTACATAACGAACGAATGCACAAAGACAGACAGGCTGTCGGCAGCCGGCAGCGTCAGGAGCGGATCTCTGGTCCTTGCAAAGGCTTGGGAAGACGGGAATTCGGAGAAGACCTGCGGGATCGGTTTCGTCACGTCGGTCAGGTTTTTTTCATGGCTCGTTCTCGACAGACGCGGCATCACTGTCGCGTACTATATGGAGGACAGGGAGCTGGTGCCAGGGGAGAACTATGATCTGGAAAAGTTCATGATCTGTTCTGAGGAGCCGGCCGAGGCGTTCCTTGAGCGCCTGTCATCCGCGATCCGTCTTGAGAACGGAGCGAGGGAGCCAGCGGATATCCCTGTCGGATTCTGCTCCTGGTCCAGATACTACGGGGAAGTGAACGAGGAGAAGATCCTCTACAACGCGGAACAGATGCATAAACACCTGCCTGAATACGCGAACCTGGTCCAGATAGACGACGGCTGGCAGCTTTCCGGCTCGTTCTGCGGCGACTGGCAGCCGGACCCGGCCAAGTTCCCGCACGGTATGGGATACGTATCCGATGCGGTGCATTCGCTCGGCATGAGATTCGGGCTCTGGCTGGCTCCATTCATGCTTGCGGAGGAATCTGCCGCCTATGACCGTCTCAGGGGGATGGCGCGCCAGGATCATAGATTCATAGAAGGAATATACGCTTTTGAACTGGACGATCCGGAGTATCTTGGGTATCTGTACGCGCTTTTCAGAAGGATCAAGGAAGAATATCGCTGCGATTATATAAAACTGGATTTTCTTTACGGCGCGATAGGGAACCACGGCGAAACAGCCGAAGGGATATTCACATACAAGAGCGACTACTGCATGGCGGTGTTCAGGCGCGCCCTCAGCACCATCCGGCGGGCGGTCGGGGAGGATACGGTGCTCCTCTCCTGTGGGGCCCCCATGCTCGCCACGGCCGGGATCTGCGACTGCAGGCGCGTGGCCTGCGATATAATATGGGGAAAGAAGAAGGAATACCCGAGCAGCTGGACAATCATGCAGGATGCTGCTGGCACTGTGTTCCACCGGTATTTCTACAACGGATCCGGTGCGATGAACGATGCGGACGGGATAGTGGTCCGGGATCATGACGTCGGGGACGGCTTTGACTGCACATATTCCGAGGCGAGGCTCTGGGCAACAGCCGTGGCCATGTCCGGTGGCGTCATCCTCGTCAACGAAGAGCTGGATGACCTGAGCCCGGCCAGAAGAGACCTGTTTCTGAAGCAGCTTCCGCCGCTCGGGGCTGCAGGAAGGCCTGTGGACTTTTTTGAGAACAGACCGTCGGCCGTCGCGGCCGAACCTGTCCCGGGAACGTGTTTCGTTGCGCTTTTCCATTACGGCGATGAGTACGGGGAGATGAGTTTCCCTGTGTCAAAGATAGGTTTTGAAGGCCCGGCGATGATATTCGACTGCTGGGAAGGCAGATATCTCGGAGAGGCAGACGTGATAGATACCGGGCTGATGCTGCCCCACAGTGCGTCCCTGTATATGGTCAGGAAGGCTCCGGCCGAGCCGTCGTTCCTGTATTCCACGGGGAACGTCTTCCTCGGCCAGAACCTTCACGGCAGCAGATGGACCGGGGACAGACTTGAGATATCCGGCAGGGATGATGGCAAAGAAGACATATTTGCTTTCTTCCCGGACGGGTATGAGGTCCCGGAGGGGGATGCGGTCAGAACAGCGGAGGGGACGGTCGTAAAGCTGGCGGCCCTGCAGCAGACTTCCGGAGATACTCACTGAAGGATTGGAGAAATAAGAAAACATGGACAGCAGAAAAAGCGCAGCCCGTCACAGAACGGGACTGAAGGACATAATAAACCTTGCGGCGCCTCAGACCTGGACCGGTTCCGTAACTCCTGCGGTGATCTCTCTGGCTATAAGCTACCGCATCCAGGGATATCTGGATCCGGTCATGGTGATATGCCTTTTCGTCATAGTCGTCTTCATGCAGTCGGCGGTCAATGCTTTTGACGATTTCGCCGATTTCGTAAAGGGAACGGACACGCTGGATAATTCCCCCGATGCCCAGGACGCTGTCATAGTATACGGCATGAAGCCGAAGACCGCCCTTATATGCGGGTTCGCGTTCCTTTTCATCGCCCTCATTCCTGCGGTATATGTGGTGATCGTCCGTGGCGCGGTGCCGCTCGTGATAGGCGCGATCGGCGCGGTAGTGCTCATGTGCTACGCATTCGGTCCGTATCCGATCTCGTATCTCCCCCTGGGGGAGCTGTTCTGCGGTTTTGTAATGGGAGGACTGATACCTCTCGCGGGCGTATACATGCAGACGGGAAGACTTGACTTTTTCGTTCTCGTTCAGGCCATACCTCCGATCATGGGCATGTCCGTGAACATGTTCTCCAACAACGGCTGCGATATTGCGAGGGACCTTCCTGCGGGAAGAAAGACTCTTGCCTGTCTGATCGGACAGAAGAAAACAGACACCCTTTACAGGATACTGCTGATCCTCTGGGTCATCAGTCCCGCGGTGATACTGTCTGTCCAGGGGCGGTGGGTACCCGTGATGGTATACTGCCTCGCGTCCTTTGCCTTCGTCCATCTCGTCATAAGGCAGTTCAGAAGACAGCTGGGCCCGGAGGAGCGTGACGGTGTAATGACCGGAGCAACGACACTGGTTTCCCTTGTGGGACTCGCGTACAGCGCAGCCATGCTGGTCGGCTGACAGGGAAGCTGCGGGGTGATAAACATGAAAACATTCAGAACACTACAGGAGGTGTTTTCCTGGAAGAAGGAAGAGATCGACGGCATCAGGGAACGGATCGCTCTGGCAATAAAGGAGTCCGAAGCCCACGAAAACATGAAGTCGGTCCTTCTTGAGGCAACGGGAAGCGCCGGAAAGATGATAAGGCCCCTCATGATCCTGATGGCCGCCGGGGACTGCCCGCAGGGCAGCCGGGAGAAGATCCTCTGGGGAGCGGCCGCAGGCGAGATGCTGCATGTGGCATCACTTCTGCTCGATGACATAATCGACGGGGCCGAGATGAGGCGCGGAGTCCCGAGCATACAGGCAAGATACGGCAAGCAGACCGCGCTTTGCGCAGGGAACTACCTTATGGTGACAGCGTATTCCTGCCTTTCCAGCAGGGGCTTCGGCGACGTCGCCGCGGAACTGATGAAGGTTACGCAGACTGTCTGCGACGGAGAGATGATCCAGGACTGGAACCAGTGGAACACGGACCTGTCCGAAGAGATCTATATGGAATCCATAAGGAAAAAGACGGCGTCCGTTTTCGCATACGCCTGCGGTATAGCCGCGAGGATCTCCGGATATGACGGAGAGACACAGGAAAGACTTGCGGAGTTCGGAGAGACTGCCGGCATAATGTTCCAGATCCGGGACGATCTGCTGGACTGGATCAGAGACGAAAAGGCGCTCGGAAAGCCTTCCGGGGAAGACTTCAGGAACGGCATATACACACTTCCCGTCATAGCAGCCCTGAAGGATCCCGGGCTGAAAGAGGAACTGGTGTCATACGCGGAGAAACGCCGGAGCATTGGTCCGGGCGAACTCGGGAAGGCAAAAGAGCTGATCATACGGGCCGGAGGCATGGAATATACCAGGGAACGAATCAGGGAACTCTCGGAAAAAGCATCGGAAATACTGGGGAAGCTCAGGCAGAGCGTGTACACCGAGGCATTCAGACTGCTGCTCAGAACGCTGACATCTGATATCTGATACGGTGCTTTAAGCATATATATATTTAACGGAGGAAACGGAAATGCTGGAGAATACGGCATACAGACTGAGGAACGGGACCGGGATGACGGTCGCGTATTTCGGGGGATCAATAACCGAAGGAGCGGGTTCAAGCTCCTACGACAAGTGCTGGGCAGGCAGGACGACCGCCTGGCTCAGGGAACGCTGGCCGGAATGTGAGATAAATCATGTCCAGGCTGCCATAGGAGGAACGGATTCGACCCTCGGGGTCCACCGCTGCGACCGGGACGTATGCAGCAGGCACCCTGACCTCGTGTTCTATGAATTCTCGGTGAACGACCAGGATCTGGACTATGAGACCGCTCTGAAAAACACTGAAGCATGCTTCAGGAAGATCCGCACGGCGAACCCGCAGGCTGAGATCGTTACCGTATATACGGCGACGAAATACCTCGCCGACAATCTGGCGGCGGGACGGATACTCCACGCGAGAGCTGCCCACAGCACGGTATCCCACGCATACGGTGTGCCCGAGATAGACATCGGCGGAGCCCTCATCCACAGAGTGCTGGCGGACGGATCCCCCAGGGCAGACGCAGACGACTGGCTGCGCTACACAAAAGACGTGGTCCACCCGAACGATGATGGTTACGCCGTATACTTCTCCGTCATGCGTGAGAGGCTGGGTGAGTGGCTCGACGGCGCGGAAGCGCTGCAGGGACTGAAGACATATCCGCTCCCGGAGCCGATCGTCCCGGATGCGGAATCCCATATGAGGGCAAGGATCGCGGACTGCCTGGAGGCTGAGGCTGACAGCAGCTGGACCGTAAGAGAGGAGTCACTGTGCGGAAGGTATCCGCGGTATATGGAATGCCTGGAGCCCGGCGGGGAGCTGGCCTTCACGTTTGAAGGCCGGCAGGTCGGAGTCCTGTGGATGTTGGCGAAGGACAGCGGGGACGCGCTCTGCTCCGTGGACGGAGGGGAGTGGTTCCGGGTTAGTTCCTGGGATATATTCAGCAAGACGTTCAGCCGGGCGAATTCCGCAGTCATAAAGACGGGGCTTCCGGAAGGGCGGCATACGCTGAGGATGAAAGTGTCGGCGGACAAAGCGGATGAGTCCGAGGGACACGCGCTGCGCATCGGCGCCTTCCTCGTGCTCTGATCCGGCCGGAAAGATATAACGGAGAACAGCAAAAAGTACCGAATCACTTCACTGATCCGGTACTTTCTAATTTGAGAAGGTCCTGTCTTTACAGCTTTATTCTTTTTTCTTCCCAGGGCATGTTCGCGCGGAAGTCCGGCATCTCCATGACACGTCCGTTGTTGGTCACCGAAAGCTGGGACAGCAGCGCGACGGCGGTCCATTCTGCCGCCTTGTATACGTTGAGCTCGGGCATGACGTTCTTTTCCACGGCATCTATGAAGTCCCATACGATATAGTAGTCTCCGCCGCCGTGCCCGGCATTGATGCCTTCGTTCCTGCGGTATCTTTCCGGGAGATATTCATTGAAATCGGAAAGGGGACGCCAGTGCTCGAATCCCCGGGGATCCTCTTCCGTCGCTATGGCGATCTTGGCTTCGCCGCCGAGCCGCGGCATCTCGAAGCATCCCTTCGTCCCCTGTATCTGGTAATAGTTCATGAGGTGCGGCCGCGGAGAGACGGTGTCCACGCGGACCTTGACGAGCTTGCCGCTGGCCAGCTGGCACAGGGTCTGTGTCACATCGTCGTTCCTGAGGCCGTAGGGATTGTGGTTCCCGGAAGAGAAGGATGCGATGGATACGATCCGGTCGTCATCGAAGCACTGCATGACCGGTCCCAGGGAATGGGTGGGGTAGAACGCTCCGCGTGTCCCCATCTGCCAGTAGTGCCTCCAGGTCTTCCGGCCGTCATGGAAGCAGAGACCCGTGCAGTCGTGGGTGTATTCCCCTTCACCGTAATATATGTCTCCCAGCATGCCCCGCTTCACCAGCTCCCTTACAAGCTGGACTTCCGGCATATAGCAGTAGTTCTCCGCGTACATGAATATCCTGCCTGAGGATTCCACTGCGTCCACCAGCCAGAACAGCTCGTCCATGGTCACGCCGGCGGTCACCTCGCACATGACATGCTTGCCTGCCTCCAGTGCCAGCATGGCCTGGGGAACGTGACACTGCATCGGCGTGGAAATGACGACGGCGTCGATGTCCGCCGAGGACAGCATGTCTTCATATACCCTGTATGCTTTCGGCAGCTCGGTGTTGGCGCCGAGCTCAAGCACGCGCTCGCAGGAGCGTTTCAGGACCTTTTCATCGATATCGCACACTGCGGTGACTTTTGCCCGGTCGGGCATCGCGGAAATCGCGCCCGCCACGTAAACTCCCCTTGCTCCGACGATTCCTATCTTGACCATGATAAGGCCTCCTGTATCTCGATTTGTTTCATCCATATTTTAGTATCAGGGCGCGGTGTTGTCAAGGAACAAAGGACGGATCCTGCTTGCAAAAACAGATCGGGACGGATATAATGGAAGAGACGGAAGACCGGATTCCGGGGAACGGAGGAAAATGACGATGGAGGAGACCAAGACCTTCATACAGCGGACCAGCGGGCTTAGGGCTTGTGACTACTTCGGATACGCCATGGTGGATGCGGCAGGCTGCCTGGTATACAGCCTTGTTACCACTCTGCTGCAGAAATTCTATACCGACATATTCCATCTGAGTCCGCTTTTCATCATGATCATGTTCATCGCCGTGAGGATATTCGACACCCTCAATGACCCGGTGATGGGACGCATATGCGACACCGTCAAGCCCGGCAGGGGCGGAAGATACAAGCAGTGGTTCCTGTACATCGCCGTTCCCCTGGCGGTATGCTCGGTTTTCATGTTCATAAAGTTCCCGTGGGCGGGAGAGGCCGGGAACGTGACTGCCACGTGCATCTACGCCACGGTTACCTATGTGCTGTTCGGAATGGCATACACGGTCGTACAGATCCCGTACGGGATACTCGCATCCGTCGTGACGACTGACGTCGGAGAGAGAAACAAGCTGTCCGTGTTCCGTTCGATCGGCGCGGCTCTCGGATCGGTGCCGGTCCTCCTGATAGCAAGCTTCGCGTACGCAAAAAGGACTGACGCTTCCGGAAACGCTGTAATCGGAGAAAACGGAAAAGCCATAACCGACATGCAGTACGGCCCGGTGATCACGGGTGTGATAATCATGGCCGCGGCGACCATGGTGATGCTCATCATAAGCTATTTTCTGAACAGGGAGCGGGTAAAGACAAAGCCACGTCCCAAGGAGAAAGGAGCCCTGAAAAAGGCACTCGGCATCGTACTGAGAGACAGGGCGTTCATCGTGCTCAGCATGGCAGGGCTGCTCCTGCTTGCCGGACAGATGTTTACGCAGAGCTTCTACACCTATCTGTTCAACGACTATTTCCATGCAAACTGGATGAATCTCGTATCCCAGTTCTGCTCCTACTCACCGATGCTCATATTCATGTTCATACTGCCCGGTATGGCCCGCAGGAGGGGAAAGAAGGAAGTGACTGCCGTAGGGGTGGCGCTGGCTGCGCTGGCCAATCTGGTCCTGTTCTTCCTGAGAGGACTCGACCCTTCGGTGCTCATCTGGGTGTTCCTGGCCATGAACTTCATAAGCGGGCTTGGACTTACGACCCTCGTTATGCAGCTGTGGGCCATGTTCACGGATGTGGTGGACGGCATCGAGGTCCGCCACGGCATGAGGGACGACGGCACCTCATATGCCATGTTCAACTTTTTCAGGAAGCTGGGAGGCGTACTGGCCGCCATATGCGTCAACGGTGCGCTGCTCGGCATGAACTACAAATACGAAAAGGGCGCTGTCCAGACGCTCGAGAACCTGAAGACCATGTATGACCTCGCGACGCTCATTCCCGCGGTCCTGTTCGGGATAATGGCGGTACTGCTGTTCGTGCTGTATCCGCTTTCCAGGAGGAAGGTCGAGGAACTGCAGGAAAAGAAAGAGCTCAAGCTGAAAGAGAATTACGAAAACAATACGATAGAGATATGACCCGGGAAATAACGGGCCGGAGGTAAGGCGTGAAAGACACGATAGAAAAGTGCCGGGTGTGCGGAGGAGTGAGCCTCCAGCAGAAAGGACAGTTCATTGTATGCCCTGACTGCGGCGCGGTATTCGACACGAAGGAGAAAGACAGCAGATCGCATACTTCGGCTGACGATGCCGGGAAGAAAAAATGGATATTCAGACTTGTGATCCTGCTGCTTGCGGTGATAACACTTGTTCTGCTCGAGCTGACCACACATTTCCTTTCAAGAGCGATATACTTCCTTTGGCAGGGAAGATGACAGCCAGCCGCAGCCGTGAGCGTGTGGACAGAGAAGGAAACGGCTTCGAAAACAAAAAACAGTTGTGAAAGAAAGAGGAAAGAAATATGAGTATAAGGATCAGGGTGATCTGCCTGGTTACGGTCGTTTCGTGCCTGCTCTCAGCGGCATGCATCTCCTGCAACCGGGAAGCCGAGGCCCAGGAGGCACAGGCAACGGACAGTGGAACAGATGGAGAAGGGGGTAAGGAGCTTGCCGTGACTGACAGTGTGAACATGCTTTTGCTGGATGATGTTTATGCGATATTGTTTTATGTGGACGAGGACAACGTCTTGCAGATCGCCGAAAAAATGAAAACGATCTGCCCGCGGGCATATATGAACGGATATAACTGGGAGGCTTTTCTGAACTGTTATCTTGAAAAGAACGCTCCTGATATTCTGGAAGTGATGAACACGGATCCGGAAGCGATGATGTACTGCGTCTATATAGATGCCGTGCACCGGGAACTGGCGGAAAAGTATGCGGACATCATCAGGGATCTGTTTGCGAACGAAGAAAAGATCTACTCGTTCCTCAGGGAATATGCCGACGATATAGAATGGGATGATTTCTGGTGATGACCCGGAAAAGCCGCTTTCAGCAAAAATATAAGAGGAGACCCGCACTGTGAACTGCGGAGCCTCCTCTTTTTCCTTGATGCCGTATGGTTATTCGGGATCCTTTTTTCTTTTGCGCTTCAGTTTCGATCTTACGTTCGCGAAATTGCCGTAGGTCTCATAGACCATTTCGTAGAACGAGAATGTATCTTCATATCTGTCGATGATCTTGGTGAAATCAAGGAGCTGGTGCTTGTTGACCACGCAGATCAGGACTGTCTTGCTGGAGTTGGTATAGCCTCCATGGGCCTCAAGCTTGGTGGCCCCGTGTTTGATCGCGTGGTTGATCTCCTCGAGGATCTCATCGGGATGCTCTGTTATGACGGTGAACTTGTATGCGGATTTCGTACCTTTTATTATATAGTTTCCTACGAAGAACGATATGAAGCAGTACGTTATGCAAAGGGCGACCGGTTCATAGTTCAGGGAGCCTTCCTTTGAATATACGAACAGAGAAACGACGGCGATGACCGCGTTCAGTATGAAGGTCACCAGGAAGAAGTTGAAGTTCGGGTGTTTCTTGTTTATGTATTTGGAGATTATATCCGTGCCGCCGGTGGATGAGCCGTACTTTATGCACACGCCGCCCACGAACCCGCCTATGACGCCGCTTATGATCGCGGGGAATATGGTGTTGTGCCCGAAGGCGTGGTACCTGATGAAGGAGAGATCCAGGCTCTGCAGGAAGAGGAATGAGAAAGAGTAAACGACGACGAACACGAAAGAGGTGACGGCGAATTTCCTGTCTATGAGGAAAAACGCCAGGATGCACAGCGGAAGATTGATGAGCAGGGACATGTAGCCTATGCTGAACCCGGTCATGTACTGGATCATGGTGGCAAGACCGTTCAGCCCGGCAGGCGCGAACTCGTTCTCTACGATGAAAAGATCATAATCTATGGCGAGTATCACCGCCATCAGTACCGTTATGGCATAAGGCAGGACCTTCTTCAAAACTTTCATAAATACATATGCCGTCCTTCGCTTCTGTGTTTACGTGAGTATTATACAGCCATATGCCGTCAGTTGTAAATATTCGGCGGGTCGATTTTGCCCGGAAAGACGAAGAAAAAGCTGCCGGGGTGGCAGCTGTTTCCTATTCGTCTATCGTTGACACTCCAAGGTTTATCTCTTCAAGGACGTCAAGGAGCATCCTTGCTGTGTCCAGGGATGTCAGGGTGGTGATGTTGTTCTGCGCCGCAGTCTGCCGGATCGCCACGCCGTCGCCGAAGTGGTTGCCGGAGAGGATGGCCCTCGTGTTTATGACGTAGCTTATATGACCGGATTTCAGGGAGTCTATGACTTCCTGGCTGCCTTCGCTGGGCTTGTGCACCAGTTTGACGTCCACGCCCCTGGCCCTGAAGTATTCCGCCGTTACCGTGGTGGCCTCGAGATGGAACCCCATGTTGTAGAAGCGCACTGCCAGGGGCAGCGCCTCCGCCTTGTCCTCGTCCGCCACGCTGAAGAGCACCGTTCCGAAGTTCTTCAGTGTGAGGCCCGAGGCGATCAGGGCCTTGTACGCTGCCCTGTGGAGCTGTCTGTCATATCCTATGGCCTCGCCGGTGGATTTCATTTCAGGTGACAGATATGAATCCATGCCCTTGAGCTTCGAGAAGGAGAAGGAAGGGACCTTGACATAATACCTGGAGCTCTTTTTCGGCTTCAGGGAGTCCACGCCCTGCTCCTCCAGGGAGACGCCCAGAGTGGCCAGGGTCGCTATATCGGGAAGACTGTAGCCGGTGGCTTTCGAGAGGAAGGGCACCGTCCTTGAGGAACGGGGGTTCACTTCGATTATATACACGTTCTCGTCCCGGTCTACGATGAACTGGATGTTGAACAGTCCGACGATGCCTATCCCGAGCCCCAGCTTCTCCGAGTACCCGATAATGGTCTTCTGCACTTTTTCGGAAAGGGAATAGGGGGGATATACGCTTACGGAGTCGCCGGAATGGACGCCGGTCCGTTCCACGAGCTCCATTATGCCGGGCACGAACACCTGTCTGCCGTCGCATATGGCGTCCACTTCGACTTCCTTGCCGCGGATGTACTTGTCCACGAGGACCGGTTTCTCGGTGTTGATCTCGACGGCCGTTTTCAGGTATTCCCTCAGGTCCTTTTCCTTGGCCACGATCTGCATCGCCCTGCCGCCGAGCACGAAGCTGGGACGGACCAGGACTGGATATCCGATCTCTTCGGCGGCCCTGACGCCCTCCTCTATGCTGGTGACGGCCCGGCCCTTCGGCTGGGGAATCCCCAGCTCGAGAAGGAGCTTCTCGAATTCGTCCCGGTTCTCGGCCTTCTCTATGGCGGCGCAGTCGGTGCCTATGATCCTGACGCCCCGGTCGCTGAGGGGCTTCGCCAGGTTAATGGCGGTCTGGCCGCCCAAGGTGGCTATCACGCCCTCGGGCTTCTCGAGGACGATTATGTTCATCACGTCCTCGACGCACAGTGGCTCGAAGTACAGCTTGTCCGAGGTGGTGTAGTCCGTGGATACGGTCTCGGGGTTGTTGTTTATTATGATCGCCTCGTATCCTGCGTTCTTTATGGTCTTCACCGCATGAACGGTAGAGTAGTCGAACTCGACTCCCTGGCCGATCCTTATGGGACCCGCGCCCAGCACGATCACTTTCTTCTTTCCGGATACTCTGGACTCATTCTCCTCCTCGTACGTGGAGTAGAAATACGGGACATAGCTTTCGAATTCCGATGCGCAGGTGTCGATCATCTTGTACACGGGCACGATGCCGTTTTCCTGCCTCATGGCGAACACGGAGCTCTCGTCCGTGCCCCACAGAGCGGCGACAGCTGCGTCGGAGAATCCCGTTTTCTTCGCTTCCGAAAGGATCCCGGGATCCATAGGCGAGGACCTCAGCCTGGATTCCGTATCCACGATCTTCTTCAGCTTGCGGATGAAGAACCTGTCGATCTGCGACCTTTCAAAGATGATGTCTGCGTCTGTCCCCCGGCGCAGCAGCTCGGCTATGGCGAAGATCCTGTCGTCCTTTCCCTCGGCTATGTAGCAGAGCAGCTCATCGGAGGATACGCTGTCGAACCTGCTGTCGTAGAGATGGCTGTGGCCGGTCTCAAGGGACCTGACTGCCTTCAGGAGGCTTTCCTCGAAGGTCCTCCCGACGCTCATCACCTCGCCGGTGGCTTTCATCTGGGTCGACAGAGTGTTGCTGGCGTCCGCGAACTTGTCGAAGGGGAACCGGGGGATCTTGCATACGACGTAATCCAGGGCGGGCTCGAACGAAGCCGGCGTGTTCGCTATCCGGATCTCGTCGAGGGTCATGCCGACCCCGATCTTCGCCGACACCCTTGCGATGGGATATCCGCTGGCCTTGGACGCCAGGGCGGAGGAACGGGACACCCGGGGATTGACCTCTATCAGGTAGTATCTGAAGGAATTCGGGTCAAGGGCGAACTGCACGTTGCAGCCCCCTTCTATCTTCAGGGCCCGGATCACCCTCAGGGCGCTGTCCCTGAGCATATGGTACTCACGGTTGGTAAGCGTCTGGGAAGGGCATACGACGATGGAGTCGCCGGTATGGATGCCCACGGGGTCCAGGTTCTCCATGTTGCATATGGTGATGGCGGTGTCGTTGCTGTCCCGCATCACCTCATATTCTATCTCCTTGTATCCCCGCACGCTCTTTTCCACCAGCACCTGTTTCACGGGCGAAAGGGAAAGGGCGTTTTTCATGATGGACACGAGTTCCGCGGCGTCCGACGCGAATCCGCCTCCGGTGCCGCCGAGGGTGAAGGCGGGGCGGAGGACCACGGGATAACCGATCCTCTCCGCCGCGGCAAGGGCCTCATCCACAGAGGAGGAGACTTCGGATGGCAGCACGGGCTCGCCGATCGCCTGGCACAGTTCCTTGAAGAGCTCCCTGTCCTCGGCTTTCTGTATGCTGTCGAAACGGGTGCCGAGGAGCTCCACTCCGCATTCGGAAAGGACCCCGGTCTTCTCGAGCTCCGCGGAAAGATTGAGGCCCGTCTGGCCGCCGATCCCGGGAAGGATGGCGTCGGGACGCTCCATGCGTATCACCTTGGCGAGAAAATCCAGGGTGAGGGGCTCCATGTATACCTTGTCCGCTATGGCCGGGTCCGTCATGATGGTGGCCGGGTTCGAATTGCACAGCACCACCTCGTAGCCCTCCTCTTTCAGGGACAGGCAGGCCTGGGTGCCGGCGTAGTCGAACTCGGCGGCCTGCCCTATGACGATGGGGCCGGAGCCGATGACAAGGATCTTCTTTATGTCAGTTCTTCTGGGCATTGAATTTCACCTCCCTCATCATTCCGAGGAAGCGGTCGAACAGATACGAACTGTCCTGGGGACCGGGCGCTGATTCAGGGTGATACTGTACGCTGAACACATGATCCCGGGCGCATCTGACGCCTTCTACCGTGCCGTCCAGCAGGTTCACGTGGGTCACTTCGAGGGGAGTGCCCGCAAGGCTGCCGGCATCCACGGCATAGGAGTGGTTCTGTGAAGTGATCTCTATCTTGCCGGTCTCCAGGTTCTTCACCGGGTGGTTTCCTCCCCTGTGGCCGAACTTGAGCTTGTATGTGCGGGCCCCGTATGCCAGGGATATTATCTGGTGCCCGAGACAGATGCCGAACACGGGATACTTCCCTAAGAGGGACTTTACCGCGGATATGGTCTCGGGGACGTCCGTGGGGTCGCCGGGGCCGTTGGAGATGAAGATGCCGTCCGGACGGATCCGTTCGATCTCCCCGGGTTCCGTGTTCCAGGGAAAGACGGTCACGTCGCAGCCGCGGCCGGTCAGGGATCTCAGTATGTTGAGCTTCATCCCGCAGTCTATGGCGGCCACCCTGAAGACACTGTCGGAGGACGGCACCGAGAACGGTTTCTTTCTGCTCACCAGAGAAACGGCGTCCTTCGGGATGTCCGTTCCTGCCAGTATCTTCCTGCCTTCATCTGCAGCCGTGGATATCCCGGTTATGAGTACCTTGCATGAGCCGAAGTCCCGTATGTGACGGGTCAGTTTTCTGGTATCTATCCCGAAGATCCCGGAGATCCCGAACCTTTTCATGACGGATCCCAGGGTCTCGGAACTTCTGAAATTGGACGGCTCGTCATTGTATTCCCTTACTATGAGCGCGCCGATGCTGGGCCGGGCGGATTCGTAGTCGTCGGCGTTCATCCCGTAGTTCCCTATCAGGGGATATGTCATGACGACCGCCTGGTATGTATATGAAGGATCGGAGACTATCTCCTGATAACCGACCATGGACGTGTTGAAAACAAGCTCCAGGACTTTGTCCTCGTCCGAGCCGAAAAGGTATCCCCTGTATTCGTCACCGTTTTCCAGTATCAGTTTCCTGTTGAATTCCATATGTTGACCTCACAGCCCCTGGGTGTATCAAAATTCACAATTGATGAATAAATATACAGAGAAGGGTATATGCTGACGGCCGCCGGAACGGCCGTCATATGTTCGATATAGCCTTACTTCCTCAGTATTATGCTTTCACGCTCCGGTCCCACCGAGACGTACGTGATGGGGCAGCGGATCTCTTTTTCGATATATTCCACATATCTCCTCGCGGCATCGGGCAGGTCGTCCCACCTTCTGACTCCGGAGATATCGGTGTTCCATCCCTCGAAATACTCGATGACCGGCTCCGCAGAGGCGAGCTCCGACGGGAACGGGAAATCGTCCGTGACTTCACCGTTCAGCCTGTATGCCGTGCATACGGGGATCCGGTCCATATAGCTCAGGACGTCGAGCTTCGTGAGGGCGATCTCGGTGGCCGCCTGTACTTCCACTCCGTAGCGGGTCGCCACTATGTCGAGGGGTCCCACTCTTCTGGGACGTCCGGTCTTCGCGCCGTATTCGTGGCCTTTTTCCCTGAGCTTTTCCGCTTCTTCGCCGAACATCTCGCACACGAAGGGGCCTTCTCCCACGCAGGTGGAATAGGCTTTGACGACGCCTATGACGGTGTCCGGACGCAATGCCGGGTATCCGCTTCCTATGGATGCGAAGGCGGCGGTGGTGTTGGATGATGTGGTGTACGGGTATATGCCGTAGTCAAGGTCCCTGAGGGACCCCAGCTGAGCCTCGAACAGCACGGATTTCCCCTGTTTTTCCGCTTCTCTCAGGAATCTGCCGGTATCGCATATGTAGGGTTTGATTGCCTCGCAGCAGGTATCCAGCCAGTCAGACATCATCTCCATGGTGTACGGCTCAGCGCCGTAGACCTTCGTGATGATCAGGTTCTTCCACTCGAGAAGATCCCGGATGTGTCCGATGAGGGTCTCGGGATGGAAAAGCTCTCCCGCCAGTACGGTCTTCTTCTGGTATTTGTCTGAGTAGAAGGGCGCGATCCCCTGCTTCGTGGACCCGTATTTCTTGTCGGCCAGCCTGATCTCCTCAAGCTCGTCCAGCTTCTTATGCCAGGGCATGAGGAGCGAGGCTCTGTCGCTTATCTTAAGGTTTTTGGGAGTGATCTCCACGCCTTTGCTCTTTACGTCTTCCAGCTCGTTCACCAGGCTTTCCGGATCCAGAGCCACTCCGTTCCCGAGGATGTTAACCACACCGGGCCTGAACACTCCGGATGGAAGAAGGTGCAGGGCGAATTTTCCGAGGTCGTTGATGACGGTGTGGCCGGCGTTCCCGCCTCCCTGGAATCTGATGACGATATCATAGTCTTCGGTGAGAAGGTCCACCATCCGGCCCTTGCCTTCGTCACCCCAGTTGATCCCGACGATCGCGCACTTTTTCACGGCAGTTCCTCCGATGATCCTTTCTCCGCGCAGGGGCGGAAAAGGAAAATATCTCCCGAAGTCCGGGAGAACCTCACAGGCGTGAATAATTATACTGTTTTTTGACACGAATGTCAACTGACCCGGTTTTTTCGGCTGCTCATGCCTTCCGGGAACAAAGGTATAGACTTATACATGTCCTTTGTGGTAGAATACATGACGGTCCGTTCCCAAAACCCCAACACCGGGAGGAAACCTCAGATGGAAGAAAAGAAGCCGACCCTGCAGGAGAAACTGGCAAAGAGAAAATACCATTCGCCCAGCAGGATAGTGACGGGACTGTACGATCTCATAGGATCCACGGTCCTGCTGCCGAAATACAACCCGCACATAGAAAAAGAAGTAAAGATACGGAAAGAGGATCTGCCCTGCCTCATCGTGTGGAACCACCTTTCGAGGGTGGACCATCTGTTCACGATGAAGGCGGCGTTCCCCAGAAGATACAACATGGTGGCGGGATACAGCGAATTCTTCCGCAGCCATCTCAGGATGGTGTTCTGGCTGAACCAGATCCTGCCGAAAAAGGTATACAACCAGGACATACCGGGCGTAAAGGCCATAAGCTCCATACTCAGGCAGAAGGGGATGGTCGCCTTTTCGCCGGAGGGCATGAGTTCCATCTACGGCACGAACCAGCCGGTGGTGCCCGGCTCCGGAAGGTTCATACAGTTCCTGAAAGTGCCCGTGTACTTCCTTGAGATGAGGGGACAGTACCTGACCAGCACCAAGCACTATCTCGAAGAGAGGAAGGGAAGGACGGAAGCCAGGCTGCGCCTCCTGTTCACTCCGGAACAGCTGAAGAGCATGACGCCCGACGAGATAGACAGGAAACTCAACGAGGTCTTCAGACACGACGAATATGAATGGACCCGGAAAAACCATATCAGATGGAAGATGCACGGCCGCAGCTGCGAGCATCTCGACGAGCTCTGCTACAGATGCCCGAGATGCGGGGCGGAGCTGGATATGACCGCGGCGGGCGACACCATAAGATGCAACGCCTGCGGCAACGGGGCGAAAGTGAACGATTACTACGAGTTCGAGCCTTTCGATGACAAATGCGTCCTGCCCGTGTCTCCGTCCAAATGGATAGAGGAAGAGCGGATACAGATCATAGACGAGATCAGGAACGATCCGGAGTACTCCTTCACCGAAGAGGTGGAGGTCGGGTATCTGCCGCCCTACGAATACGTGAAGCATATGGCCACCAGCGTGCCCTGCGGCAGGGGAAAGATCACCATCGACCATGCGGGAGTGTGCTTCAGGGGCGAAAAGCTCGGGGAGCCCTGGGAGTTCAGGCTGGGATACGAGTATACGTATTCGCTGATAATAATGACGAGCACGGCGAAATTCGCGCTGTACGTGGATGGCGAGTTCTACGAGTTCACACCGTCGAGACGTTCCGTCATGAAGATGCTGCTCCTTGTGGAGGAGATGCACAGGCTGCACTATAATATATGGAAGAATTTCGAGTGGAACGACTGGATGTACGAGGGCAAGGCCCTCGGCATAGACGCCGGTAAAACAGAATAGTACCGAACATACGGTAGAAATAGAAAAAGACAAACGAGCCGGAAAGACAGGTTTGTCTTTTTTCATGCCTGAAACACAAATATCGTACCGTTTTTAGGTAAAAAAGTCAGACGTATCTTCTTGCTCTGCCTTTTCTCTTCGCGTTATCATTCCTGATTTATTTTTCTTTCAGCTGACTAACCGGAGAATTTGTATTATTATGTTCTCGAGAATTCTCCTTGCGGTGATATATAATCGACAGCTAGCTTTAACATAGGCTATAGCCTCATTTTTTTAGGGAATGCCTCTTTCCTCATAAGTCCCCACATTTTGTCAATATACGAAAGGGTATAGAAATTCTCATAATAATGATAGTAAAATGCCCCTTTCATAGTCATTACGAGCACTCCGTTCTCTTCTTTGATGAATCCAAGCACTTTTGCAAGCCATATCTCAAATCCGTACACTTTTTTTAACGGGACACCGAAAAAAGCTTCGAAATCTTTCAGCGGCACTTTCATGCCGTAAGCGGTCCAAAAAAGATAATACGTCATTCTCTGCCGTTTCCTGAACCTTATGGTCAGCGAAGTGGGTAGGGTTTTGCTTTCTATTCGCTTGCAATACTCCTCAACAGAAAATGTATTTATCTTAAACTGATTCTTTAAAAGCGTCGCTGCTGAACAACCGAAACCGAGGAAATTATCTCTTGTCATTGAAGAATACTTCGCGTCAGCGTCTGACGAAAACGTCCAGATAGAACTTCTGTAATACCCTTTTTCCTTAAAATACAGCGTTACTTTGTCCAAAAGCGTGTGTTTTTCTTTTTTGGTCATAGCTTTGACTTTACTGTCCGTAAAGGTGAAATCAATAAAAGGATATATCGCTACGTGATTGGCTCCGATTTCAAAAGCCTTATCTATATCGTATTTCAGATCGTCAAAGGTCTGATCCGGGAGCGCAAATATAAAATCCATTGAAACGGTTTTGAACGGCACTTTAGCAAGCGTCATTTTCAAGTTGTCTGCGTTAACGTCCGTTCTACCGAGTGTTCTTATATATTTTTCGAGAAAAGACTGTACACCGATGCTAATTCTGTCGACCCCGGCGTCTTTCAGCTTTATTAAAACGTCCGGATTAACATTTTTCGGGTGCAATTCTATCCCTATCCCGTCTGTTATTTCGAAATACTCTTTTAACACGCCGATTATCTCGCCTATACGGTCAACCGCAAGAGCCGGCGTCCCGCCGCCAAAATAGAGGCTTGTGACGGTTTTCTTTTCATTATATTGACTGCCGACAATACGGATCTCTTTTATAAGTGCATCGATATATGCATTCATTTTATCTCTATTATAGATCTCTTTGCAGTAAGGGCAGAAATTGCAGATTGATATACAAAACGGAATATGTACATAAAGCCCTAACTTGTCGCAGTCGGAATAAGGAATCTCCTCATCATAATCATCCGTAAAAGTAAATGGTCTTATGCTTCGCGTTAACCACATCCTTGTCAGACTTGTAATAATGCTCACAGTTTTTTCCTTTTCAAATCCTGGTTTGTCGAGTTCTTTTAATGCCTTTATTATACTAAGCTCCGAACGATAATGCAATTATGGGCAGACTTACTCGAATTCACCTTAAATGTACACTACGAATTTTGACTTGAAAATGAAAAAACCGGGCTCTCTGAGAGCCCGCGTGAAACCACAAAAACCTCTTAATGTACTTGTATTTGCAGGATTTTTTCGTCAGAAAAGCAAAGAAAAACGCCTTATGCCATGTTAGACAGAAGACGTTTTTTCATGGGGGAAGGTGGATTCGAACCACCGAAGGCGGTGCCAGCAGATTTACAGTCTGTCCCCTTTGGCCACTCGGGAATTCCCCCGTAAGCTGGTGATCGGAGTCGAACCAACAACCTGCTGATTACAAATCAGCTGCTCTGCCATTGAGCCACACCAGCATATGACGTCCTTTTTGCGGACGTGGAAGATTATATCACGTGAAAAATTGCTTGTCAATAGCAAATTTCAAAAAATGGGAACGCCTGAAAACGCGGGATACTCAGAGTGAATTCACGAGCTCCTTGAATCTCCTTCCCCTCTCCTCGAAGTTCCTGAACATGTCAAAGGAGGCTGAGGCCGGGGACAGGATCACCGTGTCTCCGGGGACCGCGAGCTTACGGGCGGTCAGCACGGCATCCTCGAATGTGCTGCATACCGTGTATCCGAAGCCCTGCGCGGATTTTTCTTCATATGACGGATGTTCCGTGACCGCCTTTTCGATCTTCGCGGCGGTGGCGCCCACCAGGACGAGCCTTCTCACCGTGGAGGAGAAGATGCTCTCCGCCAGAGGCTCGTACGGGATGTTCTTGTCATATCCGCCGGCGATCAGGACCACGGGCCTGTCGGAAATGGCGGACAGGGCGGCTGCGGTCCTTGTGGGTGAGGAGTCTATCGATCCGTTTATATACGTCACGCCGTCAAGCTCCCTTACGAACTCGAGCCTGTGCTCGACGCCGCCGAAGTTCCCGGCTGTGTGTCTTATGGTGTCTTCGTCCGAATAACCGCGGGTCAGGGCTATGGCGGTCATGTAGTTCGCTATATTGTGCAGACCCGGCAGCTTTATGTCTTTCCGTGAGAGCAGGATCCTCTCGTCCTCCCCGCTGAACGCGGATCTGACCGAATCCCCGTCGAACCATATCCTGCCGTCACGGCTGCCCAGTGCCGAATCCGGTATGGGACCCAGGGAGAAGAGTATCACCGGCCTGCCGGCTGCCTGGAGCTCCTCCGCGATCTTTCTGGTCTCGGGATTGTCGTAATTGAGCACGCTGTTCTTCGAGTGGTCCAGGATCCTGCGCTTCGCCCTGATGTATTCATCCATCCCGGTGTGCCAGTTCAGATGGTTGGGGGTGATGTTGGTTATGGCCGCCGCCTCGAAATACGCGTCCATGGTCATGAGCTGGAAGGAGGAGAGCTCAACCGCGAGAAGGTCGTCCTCGGATATGCTGTCCAGCCTGTAGAGCAGGGGGGAGCCGATGTTCCCGCCGAGAAGCACTCTTCCGGCAGGGGCCAGTAGTTTGGAAGTTATGGTGGTCGTCGTGGTCTTCCCGTCGCTTCCGGTCACCGCGAACACCCGGCAGGGGTGCAGCGCCAGGAACAGTTCTATCTCGGACGTCACCACGGAGCCCGCCTTTCCGGCTTCGAGGAATTCCGGGATGTCCGGTCTTATGCCGGGGGAGCGGAGGATCAGATCCTCGTTAAGATCCCTGAGATAGCCTGGTCCGGTGATGAGTTCCGCGCCTGCCTCTGTGAAGGCTCCGGCGGATTCTCCCAGCTCTTCGGCAGTCTTTCTGTCGCGTACCGTGAGTTTTGAGCAGATGGGCGCCAGCTTTTCCGCAAGAGGCGTGTTCGAGACGCCGGCTCCTATCAGGGAAACGCTCTTTCCTTCGAATATATCTCTGAGTGTGGTGGTCATACGGGCCTCCGGAACATAGTGAATTTCAGAAACAAAAAAGGTGTTACCCGAGGTAACACCGAATATAAGGCGACACCCGGAATCGAACCGGGGAATAAAAGTTTTGCAGACTTCTGCCTTACCGCTTGGCTATGTCGCCATAAGCCGGATAAACCGACGGTGAGATTATACAATAAGGGAATCGTTTTTGTCAAGAGATTTTTCGCGATGCCGGAAGCCGGCCGGGATGCGGCTAGAAACCCAGCTGTTCCACGCCGGCGTCTTCCTGCTTCGATTCACGGGATACGGAAGCGCTGAAAAGCACTGCGGCCTTCATGCTGCTGACCTCCCTTGTGAAAAGGACCGACATGCAGGGGGAGAAGACGGAGCATTTCGCGGCCATCTTCTTCGCGGACTTGATGGTGGGAGTCGAGACGATCACAACCGGAGACGAGCAGCCTAGCAGGGCGGCGGGGGATCTGTCCCCGTCCCGGCGGTTGATTATGTTGTTGCTCCTGCAGAAGGAGTCCCGGGAGATGACCATCGCCTGGGGCAGGTCTGAAGAGAGGAAACTGTAGGCCATGGCGTACGCGGCGTAACTGCTGCCTGTCTCGGAGATGTCGCTCTCATACACGGACAGATCGAGCTCCGAGGACCCTTTCATGACTTCGAAGGATCTGGCTATCTCGTCCCGGTCCTCCGGGCTGTCGGCTGCGATTATGAACTTTGACGCGCCTGAGTCGATGAGCTCGAGGACGGAGCTGACGATCGCAACGAAACGGTCCAGCTCCCCGCAGAGCACGAAGTACCTGCCGTCCTTTACGCTTTTTTCGACGGCGGCCCGGCTGCATTTCACGGGGGAGACGTTTTCCACCGCACGGGCGATCCGCCTGGTATCCGCATCGAACCTGTTTCCCCTCGCGCGGATCTCGCCGGTCAGCGACAGCTGGGCGCCTACGTCCGCCGGAAGCAGGATATCGGATCCCGAAAAGCCCGCGTCCCTGAAGACCGAGCGTATGTTTTCCCGTATTTTAAGTACTTTTCCCGCGTTTTTCTGCTGCATGTCCAAGCCTCCGAACACAAAAATGCCAGGGAGTTCTCTTTTCTACAAGTATATCACAAACCGAAGTATTTGTCATCAGCCGAGCTTAAGAAGGCTTTCCGCCAGGCTGCCGGCCCCGGTGATCTGTTCACCGGAATTGGCCCTGAACTGAAGGTTGTACAGCTGAGAGTACATGCCATCTTCCTTTATGAGCTCTTCGTGGGTCCCGAGCTGGATTATCTTCCCGCCGTCCACAACGGCGATCTTGTCCGCGTTCTTGATGGTCGAGAGCCTGTGGGCCACCACCAGAGTCGTCCTTCCCCTGCAGAGCTCGTTCAGGGCCTGCTGGATCAGGATCTCGGTCGTGTTGTCAAGGGCGCTCGTGGCTTCGTCGAGGATAAGGACAGGCGGATTCTTCAGGAAGACCCTGGCGATGGACAGCCTCTGCTTCTGTCCCCCGGACAGCCGCACGCCTCTCTCGCCTATTTCAGTGTCATATCCGTTATCCAGGGACATCACGTAATCATGGATGTTCGCTCGCTTCGCGGCGTCGATGACCTCCTCCTCCGTGGCGTCAAGTCTTCCATATAATATATTGTCCCTGATGCTGGAGTTGAAGAGGTATATGTCCTGCTGGACTATGCCGATGTTCCGGCGGAGGGACTCGAGAGTGAACTCCCTTATGTCCCGGCCGTCGATGCAGATGGAGCCTTCCTCGATATCGTAGAAATGGGGGATCAGATGGCAGATGGTGGTCTTGCCTCCGCCCGAGGGGCCCACCAGAGCGAAGGTCTCTCCGGCCTTTATGTCGAGCGAGACGCCCTTGAGCACCGGCATGTCGGTATCATACCTGCAGGTCACATCCTTTATCTCTATATGTCCGTTTATGCGTTCTATGTCTTCCGAAGCAGGGGCATCCTTTTCCGGCGCCTCGTTCATGATCTCGATGAACCGCTCGAACCCCGTTATTCCGCTCTGGTACTGCTCCATGAAGTTGATGAGGGTCATGACGGGATTGATGAACATGTTTACCGAGACTATGAAGGCGGTGTAGTCACCCAGCTCGATCTTCCCCTCATAGAGGAACAGGCCGCCGGCGATCAGGATGATCACGTTGAATATGTCCGTGACGAAGGTGGTGCCGGAATGGAACTGGCCCATTGCCTTGTAGGAGTCTCTGCGGGCTTTTACGAATTCTTCGTTTCCGTCCTCGAATTTCTCGGCTTCCTTTTCGGAGTTGGTAAAGGCTTTTGTGACCCTTATTCCGGAAATGCTTGATTCCACCGAAGCGTTGATTTTCGCGATGGACTGGCGTCCCCGCATGAAAGCGTCCCTCATCCTCTTGCGAAGGAAATATGCGATGACGAGAAGCAGGGGGACGGCGAGGAAAATGATGAGAGTCAGGAAGATGTTTATGGTGGCGAGGTACGTGAAGGATGCGATTATGGAGATCGTGGAGATGATGAGGTTCTCCGGCCCGTGGTGTGCCAGTTCGCTTATATCCATCAGGTCGTTCGTCATCCTGGACATAATCTTTCCGGTTTCGTTCCTGTCATAGAAGCTGAAGGGGAGCTTCTCCAGATGGTTGAACATGTCCCGTCTCATCTGGGCCTGCATGTATACGCCCATCATGTGCCCCTTGTACTGGATGTAGTAGTTCAGGAGCATCCTTGCCGTGTAGAGGGCGAGCAAAGCCATCCCGAACGCCACGATCATCGCATACTGCCTGTCCGGGATGAAATCGTTCAGCATCTTTCTCGTGATTATCGGGTAGGCAAGGCCGATGAGGGCCACCAGGAGGGAGGCCAGCATGTCCGGGATGAATATGTTCAGGTGAGGCCTGTAGTAGGGAAAGAATTTCTTGAGCATATTGTCCGTCCTCATAAATGATCGGCACCCCTTCGGGCTGTGCGAGGGGGTGCCGTGATCTGTTCCGTTATTTTGCGTAATCGATGGCCCGGCTCTCTCTGATGATGTGGACCTTGATCTGGCCGGGGTATTCGAGTTCGTTTTCTATCTTCTTCACGATGTCCCGCGCGATTATCGTCATGTGGTCATCGTCCACCACATCAGGCTTGACCATTATGCGTACTTCGCGGCCTGCCTGGATCGCGTAGGATTTTTCAACGCCTTCGAACTCGTTTGCGATCTCTTCGAGTTTCGTGAGACGCTTGATGTAGTTTTCGAGATTCTCGCGCCTTGCTCCCGGACGGGCGGCGGAAATGGCATCCGCGGCCTGGATGATGAGAGCCGTGACGGACTGTGCCTCGACGTCGCCGTGATGGGCTTCGATGGCGTTGATGACTTCTTTCGACTCCTTGAACTTGCGGGCGACTTCGACGCCGAGCTGTACATGGGAGCCTTCGACTTCCTGGGTGAGCGCCTTTCCGATGTCGTGCAGGAGGCCGGCGCGCTTTGCGATGGTGCTGTCGACGCCCATCTCGTCCGCGATGATCCCGGAGAGGAGCGCCACTTCGATCGAATGGGCCAGGACGTTCTGACCGTAGCTGGTCCTGTATTTGAGTCTTCCGAGCAGTTTGACGAGCTCGGGATTAAGGCCGTGGATGCCCACGTCATACGTGGCTCTCTCGCCGGCCTGCTTGATGCTGGCCTCGACCTCTCGTCTTGCCTTTTCCACCATTTCCTCGATCCTGGTGGGATGGATGCGTCCGTCGCTTATGAGCTTTTCAATGGCCAGACGGGCGATCTCGCGTCTTACCGGGTCGAAGCTGGATACGGTGATCGCCTCGGGAGTGTCGTCTATGATTAGATCGACTCCGGTGAGGGTCTCGATCGTCCTTATGTTCCTTCCTTCACGTCCGATTATCCTTCCCTTCATCTCCTCGCTGGGGAGGGGAACCACGGAAACGGTGATCTCGGATGCGTGGTCTGCGGCGCAGCGCTGGATGGCCAGCGCGATGATGTCCTTGGCTTTTTCGTCTGCTTCTTCCTTGAACTGTTCCTCCATCTCGGCGATCTTCTTCGCCTTTTCATGGGTGATCTCGTCCTGTAGCTGGTCGATGAGCATCTGCATCGCCTCTTCGGCGGTGGATCCGGCGACCTTCTGAAGTGTCTCGAACTGTTCGTCCTTCAGCTTCTCGATCTCGGCGTTCAGCTCTTCAGCTTCCTTGAGCTTCTTCTGGAGAGCTTCATCCTTCTTCTCGAGGGACTCGGTCTTCTTGTCGAGAGCTTCTTCCTTTGCCGCGGCCCTCCGCTCCTGACGGGTGAGCTCGTTGCGTCTTTCCTTGAGCTCAAGCTCGAATTCGTTCTTTGTCTTGAGGATCTCTTCCTTCGCCTCGAGGAGTGCTTCTTTCTTCTTGGTCTCTGCTGCTTTGATACCGTCTTCGAGGATCCTCTTGGCCTGCATCTCCGCAGACCCGATCTCGCGTTCGGATATCTTCTTGCGATATAGCAATCCGGCAATGAAACCTATGACGAGACAAACCACGCCGGAGATCAATGCTGCCAGTACTATGGGGTCCATATCTGCTCCTCCTTTTTCAGAATTTCTGTGTTGTTTACGGTGTAATGTGAATGGCACAGAAAAAGTCCTGCAGCAGGCCGCAGGACGTCTGAAAAGCATAATTACAGAACAAATATATTGAATTTCATACCTCAGGCCATACGTATAGCCATAGCTATAGTATGGGCATAAGGCAAAAATCTATAGTATCGTTCCAGATCTGGAAGCGTTTCAGAAGTCCAGGGCAGCCGCTTGGTCATTCCTGCCCGAATATATTATCAGCCGGTCTCCTTCAGGAGATCTTACTGGAAATATTGAAAACATAACACACTATGGCCAATTATACACGCAAATTTCTTCAAAGTCAACAAAACAGCGGCCCGATATTGAAAAAAGCGGAAAGAAAATGTAATATATTGTCAGAAAAAGATTTTATACGAGGGACAGAGAGTGAGAAAGACATTCATTTGGCTTGCGGTCCTGGCAGCGGTCCTGCTGCTGGCTGCATGCAGGAGCGGCGGAGAACCGGCGGGACCCGCCGACACGGGAAGCGACACGGCCGATACGGTTCCGGGGACCGTGGAAACGGAACAGACCGGCGATACGGAAGACACAAGGGATACGGAAGAGACGCCGGAGACCGGAAAACTCGAAAGCATATCGTTCGGCTCGGAAAGCATATCGATGCTCGCGGGGCAGGCCGTGAAGCCCGTGGTGAAGTTCGATCCTCAGGACGCGGCTGACAGGGGTCTGGTGTGGACCTCCTCCGATGAGACCGTGGCCAGATATTCGGAAGACGAAGGGATCATTGCGGTCGGTGAAGGAGAATGCGATATCACCGCGACGTCCGCGAATGACGCCGGAATCACCGCGACGGTCCGCGTGACGGTGATCCGCGGAGAGGAGGACCGGGTGGAAAGGATAAGTCTCGACAAGTACGAAGTCAGTCTCACCGTGGGCCTTTCGGACATGCCCTGGGTCACGATGTATCCGGAAAGCGCGCCTGACAAAAGGGAGATCTGGACGACAAGCGACAGTTCCGTCGCCAGTGTCAATTCATACGGGCTCATCACCGGTATCTCCGAGGGGAGCTGCACCGTGACGGTGAGATCGGCCGACAACGAATCCGTATATGCGGAGGTGACCGTGCGCGTCAGTCAGCCGAAGGTGTTCACCGAGGTGACATACGTGGACGGGATACTCATAGCGAACAAGACATACGGTCTCCCGAGAGACTACAACCCCGGAATCGACCCTGAGGCCCAGGCAGCTCTCGACACAATGATCCGGGGAGCCGCGGACGAAGGCATCAGCCTCTGGGTGGTCTCCGGATTCAGATCGTACGACACCCAGAACACCCTGTACAACAACTATGTGGCAAGGGACGGGCAGGCGGCTGCCGACAGATACTCGGCGAGACCGGGACATTCGGAGCATCAGACCGGACTGGCCTTCGACCTGAATTCCGTGGAACAGTATTTCGGCGAGACAGCGGAAGGGAAATGGCTGGCGGCCCACTGCTGGGAGTACGGATTCATAATAAGGTACCCGCAGGGCAAGGAAGGGATCACCGGATACATGTACGAGCCCTGGCATGTCAGGTATCTGGGTACTGAGATTGCCGAAAAGGTTTACAACAGCGGACTGACCCTGGAAGAATACCTGGGCATAACTTCGGTGTACTGATATGACGGAAGTCGTTGCTGCCTTCATCACGGGAGACGACGGGAGATTTCTCATATGCCGCAGGCCGGAGGGGAAGGCAAGGGCCCATTTCTGGGAATTCCCCGGAGGAAAGGTGGAAGCCGGGGAAACGAAGCGCGAGGCTCTGGAACGCGAGTGTCTCGAGGAACTCGGGATCCGCATAGAGGCGGGGAGGGAGATCGCCGAAGCCGTTCACGAGTATCCAGAGTTAACGATCCGTCTTACGCTTATAAGCGCGAAGATCACCGCGGGAGAACCTTCGCTCCTCGAACATGAGGAGCTGAAGTGGATCGCTCCCGGCGAAGCCGCGGATCACAGTTTCTGTCCGGCGGATACGGAACTTCTCGAAAAGATCTGCTAAAGATCACAGTGACAAAAGAAAAAGCCCGTCCGGCATACTATACCGGTCGAGCTTTTTTATCGGAGTGACTGGATTTGAACCAGCGGCCTCTTGGTCCCGAACCAAGCACTCTACCATACTGAGCCACACCCCGATTGCCTGTGTATTTTAACACGGCGCCCGCTCTTTGTCAAGAAATTTTTCAAAATCGGTTATTGACAAAACAATAAGCGGGTGTTATAATGGCCGTTGCAATGAGGGATTCCGAGAGGATTTGTGCCGGAGTGGCGGAATTGGCAGACGCCCGGGACTTAAAATCCCGTGATACGAAAGTATCGTACCGGTTCGAGCCCGGTGTCCGGCATCTTCATTGAACATATATCGCGGGGTAGAGCAGTCTGGTAGCTCGTCGGGCTCATAACCCGGAGGCCGTTGGTTCAAATCCTTCCCCCGCAATCATGTTGTGCAACCAAAAAAGATATTGCACCGGAAAACCCCGATACCACAACGGTTTCGGGGTTTTTTCGTGCCCCAATTTTCAAGTACAAACAAAAAGATATTTTTCTTTGTTGAGAGGACTTGAACTACCGACCCCCACTATTTCAGGCGGCTTTTGAGAGATGTATTCTCCCGAAAGCCGCCTTTTTCGTTTCCACTGAATAATTTTTTATAAGATCTTCCCTAAAAAGAAGGGATGACCTCCCCACTTGTTCAGAAAAGAGGTTTGCCCTACATTTTTGGGCAAACCTCACTTAACTTAATAACACCGTAATCATGGGCTGACTTTGTAGTAGTAATTCTATGAAGTCAGCACTTTTTTATTCTCTACGAAAGGAATGAGCACCATGATCAAAATCAGAATCAGAAACGCCGACCACGAGATCGACATCCGCTTCCCCATCAGCGAGAGCGAACGATACGCGAAGCTCGGTGAGATCCACGCTGTCGAAGGAAGAGACGCCGCACAGTCCGCCCTTGTGACGGAGGTCTATTGGCCGGAGGAATTCTCCATGCTGAAAGACCGCTTTGCCAATCTGGACGAACTCAACTATCTCGCCAAGAGAATGGAGAGCTTCGACTACCACGAGTATGATCAGTCCTCATCGGCATCACCAAATTGGAAAATCCGACCGAGAAGGATCTCATCAATCTTACCTTCAACCTGGATCATTTCACACTTTGCAAGGATGTCAGCAACTACGGAAAGATCGGCAGAGAGTATGTGATGAATACGCAAGGCGCTGTTCCTGCTCATGACGAGAACGATCCCAAATATTCCGAATTCATATTATTTGCGGTCCTTGTCAGGATTGAAACGTGTTACGGATCTGCTCTAAAAACCTTTCAGCTATCGGCGTTAACGGCTGATACTTCTTCCAGACAAGATATAGCTTCGTTTCAAGGCAAGGAGTAAGCGGGCGAAATACGAGCCCACTATCCGGTGAGACGTCGATCAGCTTATCAAAGGTCAGCAGGTACCCGAGCCCTGCCTTTGCGAAAATCGATCCGTTGTAGGATAACCGAAACGATCCTTCCAAATGGAAAGCGTCAAAATGATCTCCCGCCCAATTCTTTATTTCCTGATACCACGATTGCTCCGAACAGAACAGCGGCACCCCGCGAAGGTCGGACGGACTGAAGCTTTCCTTTTTTGCAAGAGAATCGTCTGCGGGAAATACCAGCCCCCAGCGATCCGCTCCGGGGAAGGCGATAGATTCGTATTTGCTTTCCTCCGGTTTTTCTGCAAGGACAACGAAGTCCAACAGCCCCTTTTGCAGCTTTTCCGCAACCTGCTCCGTATCGCCGCTGGTGATGTGGTATTGCAGCTTCGGGTACCGATCCTTCAAGCTTTTGATCGTATCTGCAATAAACTTAATATGATATGACTCTGCCAGACCGAGAAACAGTTCTCCGCCGGAGATATCATCCAGAGAGATAAATTCCTTCTCGATTTTATCCGCCATGCTGACAAGGTCTTCCGCCCTGTCGCGAAGCAGAACGCCTTCGTCCGTGAGCCGGATGCTGAAGCTGTGTCGGGTAAACAGTTTTTTGTCAAGCTCGTCCTCAAGAGATTTCAGAGCCTTGGACAGCGTCGGCTGTGTCACGTGAAGCTGCTCGGCAGCCCGTGTCATGTTTTCCTCACGGGCAACGGCCAGAAAGTATCGAAGTGTTCTTATCTCCATCATGTTCCTCTTTCATGATATTCCTGTCGCGAATATCACGATATTCATTATAACCATTAGCAGAACATAAGTCAATGCAGTATAATGAAAATGCTTCAAGGAAAAAGGAGCCAAGGAGAAACACATGATTATGGCTGATTACAAAGAGACACTGAAAGCCTGCATGGAAGATCCGGGAATGAGTCATGATGCGGTCACCAAGGCGATCGTGCTCTATGAAAGCGACGCTCATGATGAACTTGTTCGATTCCTCCGGTTGCAGCGTTGTGAGCTGGTGGAGGAAATGCATGAGAGCCAGCGCAGAGTGGATCGCATGGACTACCTGATTCGCCAATCGAAAAAGAATTGATTACTGAAAGGATGTAACGATCATGATGAAAACAGCAGAACTGAAGCTGACAAACGAATGGGACAAGGTGTTCCCGAAAAGCGAGAAGGTCGATCACAGAAAGGTCACCTTCGTCAACCACTTCGGCATCACGCTGGCTGCGGATATGTACTCTCCGAAGGACTCCAAAGGCAAACTGTCCGCCATTGCCGTCAGCGGCCCCTTCGGCGCGTGCAAGGAGCAGTCCTCGGGGCTTTACGCGCAGACGATGGCGGAACGCGGTTTTTTGACCATTGCTTTTGATCCATCCTTTACCGGTGAGTCCGGCGGATTTCCCCGTGCGATGCACTCTCCCGATATCGATGTGGAAGACTTCCAGGCGGCAGTAGATTTCCTCTCCGTTCAGGAAAACGTCGATCCCGAGCGCATCGGTATCATCGGCATCTGCGGCTGGGGCGGCATGGCGCTGCAGACCGCTTGCGTTGACACGCGGATCAAGGCGACCGTGACCTCCACCATGTATGATATGTCGCGCGTCGCAGGCAACGGGTACTTCGATGCTGCCGACAATGAGGAAGCGCGGCATCAGGCGCGCCTTGCCATCAACGCCCAAAGAACGGAGGATTACAAAAACGGCAATTACGTCCGGCAGGGCGGCGTTGTCGATCCGCTGCCGGAGGATGCGCCCTACTTTGTCAAGGACTACCACAACTACTACAAGACTCCTCGCGGATATCATCCCCGCTCTCTCAATTCAAACGACGGGTGGGCGGCCAGTACCGGAACGTCGCTTATGAACACGAGACTGTTTACCTATTCAAAAGAAATCCGCAGCGCAGTTCTGATGATCCACGGCGACAAGGCGCATTCCTGTTATATGAGTCGTGACGCATACGCCGACATGGTGAAGGACAGCAAGTACACCGATAATAAGGAATTGCTGATCATTCCCGGCGCGTCTCACACCGACCTCTATGATGGCGGCGGCAAGGACGCGATTCCTTTCGATAAGATCGAAGCGTTTATGAAGGAGTATCTGAAATGAGCAAGGTTTTAGTGATTACAACCAGTCTGCGTGCAAAGAGCAATTCCGATCGACTGGCCGAAGAACTGATCCGCGGAGCAACGGCAGCAGGGCATGAAGTCGAGAGTATCAGCCTCAAAGGGAAAGAGATCAAATTCTGCATTGGCTGTCTCGCCTGCCAGAAGGCGCAAAAGTGCGTGCTGAAGGACGACGCCGTGGAGATCGCGGAGAAGGTCAAAAACGCGGATACG
>JAEEGL013085806.1_pt1 | contig 37620 bp, 16 predicted proteins | sample 9134231 | NCBI WGS metagenome assembly JAEEGL01 (sample SAMN16246548, study PRJNA631951) | gut metagenome | biome: gut microbiome; feature: rumen; material: fiber-attached | host: Bos | place: Iran: Karaj | collected 2018-10 | reverse complement strand
TCATGGATATCGATGTTCCTGCAAGAGCCAAATATCTTCGTACTATTTGGTCAGAGCTTTCAAGAATTCATTCACATCTTCTCTGGCTTGGACTTTTAGCTGATGCTTTCGGATTTGAGTCTCTTTACATGGACTGCTGGAGACTTAGAGAGGATGCTCTTGATATGTTCGAGGCATCTACAGGTGGTCGTGTAATCTTCTCAGTTATGAAGGTTGGCGGTATCAGAAGAGATGTTTCTGATGAGATGCTTAAGGATTTCTATCAGAGAATCAACAAGATGGAAGAGGACCTTAAGGCAATTGCTAAGCCATTCCTTACAGATGCTGCTGTTCAGACAAGACTTCGCGGCGTTGGATATCTTTCAGCAGAGCAGGCAGATCAGCTTGGCTGCGCTGGACCATTCCTTCGTGCCAGCGGCGTTAACAGAGATATCAGATGCACAGGTTATTGTGCTTATGGTGATATTGATTTTGAGCCTATTATCAGTACAGAGGGAGATTCCTATGCACGTACTGATTGCCGTATCAGAGAAATCTTCCAGGCCTTTGATATCATTCGTCAGTGTATCGACAAGATGCCAAAGGATGGCGAGATCGATGTTCCTGTTAAGGGAATGCCAAACGGCGAATATATGATGAGAATCGAGCAGCCACGTGGTGAGGCTCTCTACTATGTAAAGGCTAACGGAACTAAGTTCATCGACAGACTTCGTGTCCGCACCCCCACATTCTCAAACCTTCCAGGACTTGTTGAGACACTTAAGGGTTGTGACCTTGCAGATGTACCTATTCTTGTTCTTACTATTGATCCTTGTATCAGCTGTACTGAAAGATAATTCGGTTAAGATTGGAGATTAAAATGGCACTTGTAAGTTTTAAAAATACAATTCTTCACAATCTTGTATCAAAGCCTAAGACCAGAAAGGTTGAAAAGGAGTATCCAGCAGGTACAAGAGGACATGTAGAAAATGATATGGATGTATGCGTTCTCTGCGGACTTTGCTCTATTAAGTGTCCTACGCATGCAATTACAGTAGATAAGGTTGCAAAGACCTGGTCTATCAGACCTATGAGCTGTATCCAGTGCAGATGTTGCGTTGATAACTGTCCTAAGAAGTGTCTTTCTATGGGACTTCGTTTCCAGGAACCAGGCTCTGAGAAGGTTACTAAGACCTTCAAGCAGTCTGAGAAGGCTATTGCTGCTCAGGAAGCACTTATGAAGGCAGCTAAAGAGCGTGCTGCTGCAGCCGCTGCTGCTAAGGCCGCACAGGCAGCTGCAAATGGAGGCGCTGCACCTGCAGCTGCTAATGCACCTGCTGCAAATGCAAATCCTGCACCTGCAGCACCACAGGCAAAACCAGAAGAGAAATAATTTAAATAAATATGATAGTTAATATCAGAGTTAAAGGGGCGGTACAGGGTGTTGGTTATCGCCCCTTTATTGCAGAAAAAGCAACTGAATATGGACTTAAAGGTTATGTAAGAAACATAGGGGCAGCTGTTGATATACTTGTTATTGGAAATGAAAAGATCATTGATGATTTTTATGCCATGATAAGAAGCGAGTATCCTGCAGGTGCTTTTATTTTGAGTGCAGAAAAATCTGTTTTATCTGAAAAAGAGTATTTGTATTGTCTTAAGTCTTTATCTTTACGTGAATCTGATATTCAAAAGGACTTTACGATTGTAAATAGTGGCGAGCTTGATCTTTCCACGGATCTTTCAGTCTTTTTGCCGGATATTGGTATCTGCGATGATTGCATGAAGGAAATGCTTGATGAAAAGGACAGAAGATATAATTATCCTCTTATCAGCTGCGCAGCATGCGGTCCTAGAATTAGCATTCTTGATAAGCTTCCCTATGACAGAGATACTACTTCAATGAAATCTTTCAAAATGTGCCCGCAATGCGATTCGGAATACAAAACGGGAAGACGCAGACATGCTCAGACTATTTCCTGCTTTGACTGCGGACCACAGCTTGAACTTAGACTATTAAAGGAAGACATTATATTAAGCGGTGATAGCGCAATTGAAGAAGCAATCAGACTTCTGATTAACGACAAAATAGTAGGTCTTAAGGGCATGAGCGGATATCAGCTCCTTTGCAGACCTACCGACAAAGCAGCTCTTTCACTTAGACATTGTAAAGGCCGAGAAAAGAAGCCTTTTGCTGTAATGTTCTCTGATATTGATGGTATCTGTGAATACTGTCATTGTAACGAAAAAGAAAAGCAGTTACTAAAATCATCTGCCAGACCCATAGTTCTTTTGAATTCAAAAAAGAGCTTTCCATTTGAGGTTTGCAGAGATAGTAGATATATTGGAGCTTTTTTGCCGTCTATGGGAGCTCATAGGCTTTTGTGTGATGCGGTTGGCCCTCTGATTGTCACCAGCGCCAACAAATCCGATGAACCTATTATTATAGACGATGATGCTTTTATTAAAGCTTTTGAAAATGAAAATGTGGACGCAGTTCTTTTCCATACAAGAAGAATCAATATGCCTCAGGACGATTCGGTTATGTTCGTGGTTGAAGATGCGTCAGGTAATGATCTTTCCTGCTTTAACAGGCGTTCAAGAGGATATGTGCCTTTTCCTGTATTTCTTAAGAATGAAGTGGCTGGCAAAAAGATTCTTTCTTTTGGCGCAGACCTGAAGAACACTTTTTCTCTGACTTATAAGGATAAGATAATTCCATCCCAGTATTTGGGTGATCTTAAGGATTATGGCGTTAATGATAATCTTTATCGCATGATCAAGAGATACTGTGATATTTATCATTTTGTGCCTGAAGCTGTTATTTCAGACATGCATCCTTTGTATGAGTCTGTAAGACTTGCTAAGGAGTATGCTAAAGCTAATAATTTGCCTTTATTAACCGTTCAGCATCATCATGCACATATTCTTTCAGTCATGGCTGAAAAATCCTTAAATAGCTGTATAGGAATCGCATTTGATGGTACAGGCTATGGAACTGATGGAAATATATGGGGCGGAGAAATCCTTGTTTGTAATGGTGCTGAATATGAGCGTAAAGGACATTTATCCTATGTGAAGCTCTGCGGTGGTGATAATGCCAGCAAGAATGCAAAAACTGTAAAACAGTGTTATGATTATGTAGCTAATTGCGGCGCTGAAATTCCGGACATTATTTCCGCGGCGCTTTCAAATAATATAAATGTTTTCAATACTTCAAGCATGGGAAGACTGTTTGACGCAGTAAGTGCACATTTGCAGATCAGGGATTATAATTCCTTTGAAGGGGAATGTGCGATTTCGCTTGAAAAGGCAGCATGGGAGTTTGTAAATTCTGGACGGAACATAAATGAAGCCCCAGAACTTAGCTTTGATATTATAAAAGATGAAAAAGAGGGGTTCTTACTTGATCAAATTGGTCTTTATAGAGACATTTACACAGCCTTTGGAGATGTGAATTTTGATGCTCAGACTATAGCGTATTCCTTCCATGAGGCAATAGCTAAAGCTGTTTCAGATATCTGCTGCATTATAAGAGGCGAGACTTCTGAAAATAAGGTGGCTTTATCAGGCGGAGTATTTGGAAACAGGCTTTTACTTAAGTTGACACTTTCTAAGCTTAAAAAAGAAGGCTTTGAGGTTTATATAAATGAAATGGTACCTGCAGGTGATGCAGGAATATCTTTGGGACAGGGATATTACGGCGTCCTCAAAGGTATTTGAATTTGATGTTATAGGAGTTTTATTATGTGCGTAGCTTTACCAGGAAAAGTTGTAAAAATTGATGGAACCAAGGCAACCGTTGATTTTAACGGCAATATTGTAAACGCTGACGCTGGCCTTGTTAAAATCAAGGTAGGCGACAACGTACTTGTTCACGCAGGCTGCATTATCCAGACAATGGACGATGCTATGGTGGACGAGATGAAGGAACTATTTGGAGAAATTGAAGGTCTTAGTTTTTGATGCAGAATATGGAATTAAAAGATATTGTAAGGGCTTTAAAAGAATATGATGGAGAAGAAGTGCATATTATGGAGGTCTGCGGAACACATACTGCAGCAATCTCTGAAAACGGCATTCCTTCTATGCTTTCAGATAAGATTAAGCTTATTTCAGGACCGGGATGTCCTGTATGTGTTACAGTTACAGCCGTTATAGATAGGCTTGTGGAGCTTTCTATGCGAGATGATACTATTGTTCTTACCTTTGGCGATCTTATAAGAGTAAAGGGAACAGATAAATCCCTTGCTGACGCCAAAGCTGATGGAGCCCATGTGATAATGGTCTATTCACCTATGGAGACAGTTAAGCTTGCATCCGAGGATCCTTCACACACCTATGTTTTTGCGGCTATTGGTTTTGAGACCACAACACCTGTATATGCCATGGTGCTTGAAAAGGCTATTGAGCTGGGACTCAAGAACCTAAAGCTTTTGACATCCCTTAAAACAATGCCTGAGGTAATCAGGTGGGTTGTTAAAAATGGCGGCGGAATAGACGGCTTTATTGCCCCTGGACATGTGGCTACTATTACAGGTAGCGATGAATATAAAGCGTTATCAGAAGAGCTGGGTATACCTTTTGTTGTTTCAGGCTTTGAGGGGGCACAGCTTCTTATGACCATATATGCTCTTGTTTGTATGAAGGGTAAAACCGGAATTCGAAATATGTACAAGCAGGCTGTTACCGATAAGGGTAATGAGAAGGCAAAGGAGCTTGTAGATAAATACTTTGTTCCTTCTGACGCATCCTGGAGAGGAATGGGTAAGATTAAAGGCTCTGGCATGGTTCTTAGAGAAGAATATAGTGCCTATGATGCCGGAAGTATGGGACTTGATGAAGATCATATGCCGGCGGGGTGTTGCTGCGCAAGTGTTCTTGTAGGAAAAATTAAGCCCTGCGACTGTCCATTATTTGGTAAAAGCTGCACACCTGATAATGCTCATGGAGCCTGCATGGTTTCCACAGAAGGAAGCTGTTATAACTATTTTGTTTCCGGTAGAAGATGACTATAGGTATTATTTTATAAAGCAATTATTTTGAAGTTTGGAGAAGCAATGAAAATTACAATGGCACATGGAAGCGGTGGAGAATCAACCTCAAAGCTTATTTCAGAGGTTTTTGCAAAGCACTTCCACAATGAAATATTAGATAAATTAGAGGATTCTGCAGTTGTTGAAGGTGCGGGCAAAATTGCTGTAACTACTGATAGTTTTGTAGTTACACCTATTCTTTTCCCCGGTGGAGATATAGGAAGACTCTCTGTTTGCGGAACAGTAAATGACCTTCTTATGAGCGGTGCCAAGCCTATGTACCTTACCTGCGGCTGTATTCTTGAAGAAGGCCTCGATATAGAGGTTTTGGACAAGGTAATCGCCTCAATGGCTGAAACAGCAAGGGAAGCCGGAGTTAAGATTATTACCGGAGATACCAAGGTAATAGAGAATAAAGGCGGCGAGGCCGGACTTATAATTAATACTTCTGGTGTTGGTTTTATTCCTGATGATCTTGATGTACCTGGACCATTTAAGCTTCAGGATCAGGATGCTATCATTGTGTCAGGAAATCTTGGGGATCATCATGCAGCCATCCTTGGAACTCGTATGGGGATTGAATCCAGCATAGTTTCAGATGCAGCGCCTCTTAGGGAAATGGTAGAAAAGCTTCTTGAAAATGGGATTAGAGTTCATGCCATGCGTGATGTAACAAGGGGCGGACTTGGTACGGTACTTAATGAGTTTGCATCCTCATCAAAATGTACTATTGAGCTCTCTGAGGAAGCTATGCCTGTTTCACCTGCTGTAAGGGATTTCTGCGGAATTCTTGGCCTTGACCCAATGTATATGGGAAATGAGGGCAAGATGGTGCTTTCTGTTCATAAAGATGATGCAGACAAAGCTGTTGAATTAATCAGAAGCTCAAAATACGGCGAAAATGCAACAATAATAGGTAGTGTAAGCAAATCTTCAGATTCATCCGATAATAATAATGTGGTACTTTGCACTAAAATTGGGGGCAAACGTATAATTGGACTTATGTATGGAGAAGGTCTTCCAAGAATCTGTTAAATGATGTAAAATATGTTTTGTTACATTCGTTTTTTTGGAAAGGATTACTACCTCAGTATGGAGTTTAAGAGAATAAATAAAGATACAGTTACCTGTATCATAACTGAAGACGATATGGATGAACAGGGCATCAAGCTCGAGGATCTCTTTGAGAAAAAGAAAGAGGCCATGGACTTTTTACACGAAGTCATGAGAAAGGCCGAGGAAGAGGTTGATTATAAACCAACCGGTTCTTTCATGCCAATGCAGATTACTGTTTTGCCTGATCACTCCATTTCACTTACTTTGTCAGAGAATGCCTCTGCTTCCTTTGGCGAGATCTTACGCAATCTCACTGACAAAGCAGGTATCAAGATTCCAAAGAATGTTCTTGAGGACCTGGGCGATACTGTTGATGAGGAACGTATTAACAGACTCAACGAGTATTTAAGAAGTCTTAAGCAGCTCACCAATTCTGTGAAGAATATCATGGAAGAAAATGGTCTTGCCGAGAATCATGACTCTGAGAAAATTGAGATAAATGCCAGTGCAACAGTTGAAGAGAGCAGAAAGAAGGCTGCCTCAATTTCAAGTGGTGCTCACATTAATACCGAGGCTCTTACACCAGAAGAAAAGGAAAAACGCGATAAGAACAGACTCAAATTCCACGAGTATGTTTTCACCTTTGACGATATCAGAACTGTTATTGAGTTCTGTGGCAAGGCACCTAAGAACCTTGAGATAGACAGTGCCCTTTACAAGAATAGTACTGATGGACGGTTTTACCTTGACCTTCGTAGAAATACTGAGGATCCCAAGGCTTTTGCAGCTCTGTTTACAATGGCTTATGAGTTTGGACATTTCCAGGCTACCAATCAGAATGTAATTGCTCACTACAAAGAGAACTATGAATGCATTATAGAAAATAACGCTGTTTACCAGCTTGCAAACGCATTCTAAGTTTTAGCTTACAAGCTTATCCTGTAAAATAAAGAGAACGGTTTTTGATAATTATATCTTAGCCGTTCTTTCTTTATGCGTATTTGATAATAGCGTGTTACAATTAACATGCGACAATTTATATAAGGGTTATTTATATGAGACTTAATCAGTTTATAGCTTCATGTGGCGTAGCTTCAAGGCGTGAAGCAGACAAGATAATACAAAACGGCCGTGTTACAGTTAATGGTGAAAAGGCCATACCTGGAATGCAGGTTGAAGAGGGCGATGAGGTTCTTATTGACGGCCAGAAGCTCGAAAAGAAGGAAAAGAAGATTGTTCTTGCCTACTACAAGCCAGTTGGAGTAGTATGTACTGAAAAGGATGTGCATGCAAAGCGCACGGTTATTGATGATTTAGGGTACAAAGAACGTGTAACCTATGCGGGAAGGCTTGATAAGGATTCTGAGGGACTTCTTCTTTTGACCAATGATGGAAATTTGATCAATGCCATGATGAGAGGCTCAAAGGGGCATGAAAAGGAATATGAGGTTACAGTTGATAAAGAAATTTCAGGAGACTTTCTAAAGAAAATGGCTAGTGGAGTCTATCTTGAGGAGCTTGACAGAACAACAAAGCCCTGCAAGATAACAAAGACTGGCAAGTGTTCATTTAAGATAATTCTTACTCAGGGCCTTAACAGGCAGATAAGACGTATGTGCAAAGCCCTCGGAAGAGAGGTAAAGAGCCTTAAGAGAATTAGAGTTATGAGTGTTTGTCTAAAGGACTATGACATTAAGCCAGGCAGATACATTGAACTTGATGAAAAGGCTGTGGCAAAGCTATACAGAGAGGCTGGAATCAGCCTTTGATATTTATACTCAGATTTATTTGATTTTTGTTGGGAGATTTTTATGGCAGAAGATTTTAGAAGCAACGAAGATATTCGACTTGAATATCAGGAACTAACCAAGACTATAAAGCATCACATGGAGCTTTACTATAATCAGGATGAACCTGAGATTTCGGACTATGAGTACGATCAGCTTATGATAAGGCTCAAAGCTATTGAAAAAGAGCATCCTGAGTTCGTCACCAAGGATTCTCCAAGCCAGATCATTGGTGGAACTGCCAAGAGAGAAGCTGGAGTAAAGATTACTCATAATGTTCCTATGCTTTCTATCGAGGATGTTTTTACCAAGGAAGCTGTAACTGAGTGGGTTAACAAGGTTCACGCATTGCACCCTGAGGCAAAGTTTTCTGCCGAGATTAAAATTGACGGACTTAGCCTTTCCCTTCGCTATAAGAAAGATCCTTCAGATAACAAGCTTCATCTTGAGCTTGCAGAAACCAGAGGCGATGGACTTATCGGAGAGGACGTAACTTTAAATGCGCTGGTTATTCCTGATGTACAAAAGGTTATTGACCTTCCTTATGACTATCTTGAGCTTCGAGGTGAGGTTTATATGTCCCACGAAGCTTTCGAAAAATTTAATGAGGAGCAGGAAAAGCTTGGAAAGAAGACAGCTGCCAATCCAAGAAATCTTGCTGCAGGAACCCTTCGTCAGCTTGACCCTGAAGTCACAAGAAGCCGCGGTCTTAAGATGTTTGTCTTTAACATCCAGGATGGCCCGGAAGAAATCAGACAGTCTCACTTAAAGGGACTTGATATACTTAAAAATGCCGGTGTTCCTGTTGTTTTCCATAAGGAATGCTTTAGCGCAGATGAGGTGATCGCTGCAATTGATGAAATAGGCAATATGCGTGAAGGGCTTGAATTTGATTTAGACGGCGCTGTTGTAAAGGTTGATAACACCCTTTGGAGAGATGATTTCCCTGCAGGCTCCAAGTATTCAAGCGGACATATCGCTTATAAGTATCCACCAGAAGAGCGCGTAGTAGTAATGGATGAAATCATTTGCGATGTTGGTAGAACAGGTAAGCTGACATTTACTGGTGTTTTCCATGATCCGGAGACAGGAAAGCCTGCCAGACTTTGTGGAACCTCTGTTTCAAGGGCAACTCTTCATAATCAGGATTATATTAACGAGATGCAGATTGGTATTGGCGGAGAGTACAAGCTATTTAAGAGTGGGGAGATTATCCCTAAGCTTAATGGTTGTGTAAAGGCCCCGGTCGCCATATATAAAGCACCTGATAAATGCCCGGTTTGCGGAAGCCCTCTTGTCAGAGAGGAAGACACAGCTGATATCAGATGTATCAATCCTACCTGCGCGGCACAGGTTACCAGAACCATCGCTTATTTTACAAGTCGTGATGCAATGAATATCATGGGACTTGGGGATACTCTTGTAGAGGCACTTTGCCAGGAGGGGTATCTTAAGAGCTATGCTGATATTTATCATCTTGTCGATCATAAGGACGAGCTCATTGAAAAGGGCATTATCGGCAAGGTTAAAAATACAGAAAAGCTTCTTGCGGAGATTGAAAAGTCAAAGTCCAATGATCCTGTAAGATTACTTACCGGACTTGCAATAAGAAATGTAGGTAAGTCTACTGCAAGAGAGATCATGAAGCACTTTGATAACCTGATGGAGCTTACAAAAGTAACAAAGGATGGCTTTTTGCAGATTCCGGATATCGGAGAGACAACTGCAGCCGATCTCTATGAGTTTTTCCATGAGGAGCCAAATCTTCGTATACTTGAAGAGATGCAGGCTCTTGGACTAAATATGACTGTTGAAAAGGACGAGAATTCCTCAGATAAGCTCTCTGGAATGACTATTGTTGTAACAGGTACACTTCCTACACTTGGAAGAAAAGAGGCTGAGGAGCTTATCGTAAAAAATGGCGGTAAGGCCTCAGGCAGTGTATCTAAAAAGACAAGCCTTGTTCTTGCAGGTGAAGCTGCTGGAAGTAAGCTTACAAAGGCACAGGAGCTTGGAATCAAGGTAATTGATGAAGCTGAGTTTTTAAATATGCTTAGTTAATAAAGACATTATTATGAATTGAGGTAAAATTAAATGCCAATTAAAATTCAAAATGACCTCCCGGCAAGGGAAATACTTGAACAGGAAAATATCTTTGCGGTAGATGAGAACAGGGCGCTTCATCAGGATATCCGTTCTCTGAATATTTGTATTCTAAATCTTATGCCGCTTAAGGAGGACACTGAGCTTCAGCTTCTTCGCTCCATGTCCAATACACCTCTTCAGATTGATGTTTCCTTTATGCAGATGAGTTCACACCACTCAAGCAATACATCACCTAACCATCTGAACAGATTTTATAATACCTTTGAAGAATTAAAGGACAATACCTTTGACGGACTTATAATTACCGGTGCTCCTGTTGAGCAGATGGAATTTGAAGAAGTTGATTATTGGAAAGAGCTTTGCGAGGTCTTTGAATGGTCTAAGACAAACGTAACATCTACCTTCCATATCTGCTGGGGAGCTCAGGCCGGCATTTATTATCACTATGGCATAAACAAAGAGCAGCTTGATGAAAAGCTTTTTGGCATTTTTAAACACAGGGTTATGAATAGAAAAGTGCCGCTTGTTAGAGGCTTTGATGATATTTTCTATATGCCTCATTCAAGACATACAACCGTATCTGCAGAAAAAATCCATGCCTGTGAGGACCTTGTTGTACTAGCTGAATCTGATGTTGCCGGTGTTTTCCTTTGTATGAACAAATCAGGAAGCCAGATTTTTGTAATGGGCCATGCTGAATACGACAGACTTACTCTTGATCAGGAGTATAAAAGAGATATTGGTAAGGGCCTTGCTATTCACGTTCCTGAGAATTATTATCCTGACGATAATCCGGATAACAAGCCTGATCTATTATGGAGAAGTCATGCCAATAACCTTTATACTAACTGGCTTAACTATTATGTATATCAGAATACTCCATACAAGTGGGGACAGATACTGGATCAGGAAAAGATTGAGATTGCATCAAAGACACTTACAAAGAAGGTATGAACAGGATGAGAAACATATACACTACATTTCCTTACGGAAAGCATAAAGTATTAACCTTTAGCTATGATGACGGAAAGATTACTGACAGACGCCTTGTTTCGCTATTCAATGAATATGGACTCAAAGGCACCTTTAATGTGAACTCCGGGCTTGAGAATAACAGCTATACTAATTACTATGACGAGAGAATCCCTTTATCTGAGTATAAAGAATTGTACAAAGGACATGAGGTTTCCTGTCATACAGTAACTCACCCGACAATCGCAAGATGTCCAAAGGAGCAGCTGGTTCTTCAGGCAATCGAGGATAGAAGAAGACTTGAAGAAGTCATGGGTACAACTATTAGAGGAATGGCTTATCCCAATGGCTCATTTTCTGATGAGGTGGTTGATGCATTTAGGGCTTGCGGCATTGTGCATGCAAGAACTGTGAATTCAACGGGTACTTTTGATATGCCAGGTGATTTCCTTAGATGGAATCCTACCTGTAGACATGCTGATCCTGCACTTATGAAGCTGTGCAAGGACTTTACAGAGAATCACAAGACTCAGTATTTTTACATGTTCTATGTCTGGGGCCACAGCTATGAGTTTGAACGAGACAATAACTGGAATATTATTGAAGAGTTTGCCAAAGAGATTTCAGGCCATGATGATATCTGGTATGCTACGAACATTGAGATTGTAGATTACATGGATGCAGCTTCACGTATTCAGGTCAGCGTAAATGGTGATTTTGCATACAATCCAAATGTTATGAGTGTGTGGATTGAGGTAGATAAGAAGCCTGTGGAGCTTATAGGCGGCAAATATACAAGTTTGTGATACAAATTAATATTATTTATAACTTTTTCATTGAGCAAATGTAAAGCTTTAATAAAAAACTCTTAGATAGCGGTTTTTCTGGTGTTTGGGCTTTTTGAGATTCTTGTTTTTTCTTAAAAAATACGATAAAATATTATTGTTAAGTCGATAATTTCTCTATGGTATTTGATAAGGAGACTACTTCTATGGGACTTACTATGGAAAATGAAGATCAGGAAGTAAAGAGCGATCTTAAAAAGAAACCAACCAAGAAGACCAAAGAAATGCTTGAAGAAAATGCTAATAAGATTGAAGAGCTTAAGAAAGAGCAGGAAGATCTTAATGGTGTTCTCGCAGAACTTGATAAGGAAGAGAGTGCTCTTGGCGAAAAATCTGCCCTTAAAATGAAGGTTAATCATAAAAAGTTTGGTGCAGGTGAGGTTGTTAAGCAGGATGGCAAATACATCGATGTTAAGTTTGCGGATGTTGTAAAGAAGTTCGTACTCCCTGGATGTATTGCAGACAAGTTCCTTGAGGTTGAGGACGAAAGCATTCTTGAGTACTATCTTAAGAGCAATGAGATTCATAAGAAGCGTATGAATACTGAGCTTAAGATTAAATCCGCTGAGTTTGCAGTTCAGCGTCATGAAGATGCAATTGAAAAGCTTAATGCAAAGTTTAAATGATGACAAATTAATACGTTAATGATGCTAGAAGCAGTCCGTTGTGGCTGCTTCTTTTTTGATGTTTATTGTTTATTAATTTTATGTAAAGACAATGAAATTAAAATAATATTTCATCGCAAAACAGCACATTTCACAAGGTAAATGTTAGAATTAAATTGCATTTTGGTCGTGTTTTTTTAGGAGGAATTCTCATGAGGAAGATACTACAAAAAAGTCTTAGTTTAATTCTTGCAACATCTCTTGTCTTAACATCAGTTGATCTGACAGCCTTTGCTAAAGTGCCATCAGATGTCGAATCAGAAATTACTGTATTAAATGAAGAAGAGGAGAATGAACTCAAAGAGAGTCTACATTCAGCTGTTTCTGAAGAATCTTATCCAGGTGGAGTATTTGGATTCTACGAAACAATCCTTAATGCAAAGGAAGGCGATGAGCTTTATGTTAGTGTAGTTCGTCAGGGAAGTACTGATACGGAAGCCTCAGTAGTTTTTAAGGCAATCGATATTTCTGCTGAATATGGAAAAGACTACACTATCAGCGTAGAAAAGGGATTATTTGGAGATAAGGTCGTTCCAGCTTTAGAGGGTGTGAGACCTCTTGTGGAAGATTATGGCGAAATTGCAACTCAGGAGGAATTAGAGACTCCAGTTACTATAGAAAGTACTTTTGATTCAGAAAAGGATAAGGATGAATCAGATGAAATTGAAGTAATTGATGAAGAAGAACCTGAATTAAATGATAAAGATGAAAAAGCTACTGATGATAGCACATCCTCACTATATAATGCCGGTGGAAATTCTCTCGGAAACCTGTATTCTCTCCAGACAGGTGAGGATGCTCCTAATTATGACTGGAAAGAGTATTCAACTGATAATGTATCTGAAGAAACAAAAGAAGCTATGGAAGCTGGTTGGGATGAAAGCAGGGAAAATCTTGCAGCTCTTCCCGGTGTTACAGTTAAGCTACGCTTTGCTCCTTTAGAATATAAAAAAGATATTAAGGTAAAGATTAAGGATGACTCAAAGTCAGAATCAGGCGAAGTCGTTCTTTTTGAGCTGCAGGATGCAGAAGGCGCAGAAATTGGCGATAGTTATAACGGATATCTGAATATTGCTGATAATGACAGTAAAGAACAGCTTACCTATTCTGTAAAGGAAAAAGAAATTCGTATTACTCCAGAGGACTATATCGCAGCAGTTACAATTCAGCGTCACAGCGGAATTGACCAGATGGACTTTGTATCAGTAGGTACAGAAGCTGTTGATGCTGAACCTGACGTTGATTACAGAAAAACTGTTACAGAGCTTTTCTTTGCATCCGGTATTACTGAAAGAACAATTGAGATTCCAATTACTTCTAACAGGGAAAAGGAGTCTCATTTCTGGGTAGGTCTTACAAGTGCTAATGGAACTGTAGAGGGTAACAACGCATGCTACGTAACAATCGAAGCAGATCCGAATTACGAGACAAAGTATGAAGAAGTAACATACGATGTTGAAGAAGATACATCCTATTTTGATTCAGAAGAATCTGGCGCAGATTACAATGCTGTTCCAAGCCTCGGGGCGCCTGCTCAGACAGAGGTCACAGTTTATTCCAATTCAGGCTCTGTTCATGCCTGGAGTGGAACTGATATGAAGAAAATTTGTAGTGTAGATCTTAGAAATGCTGATTATGTAAAAGTAAATTATCACGTATGGGGATATACCTATAACTGGCTCATTAATAACGACAGAGAAAAGAAAGTAGAACTATGTCTTTGGGATGGTAAAAGAGATATTCAGAGTCGTCATGTTAAAGAATACCAGCCCCCTGAAAGTGATTCTAACAGGGTAGAATATGGCGAACAGATATGGACCAGAGGCGACAGCGAGAACTGGAATTATAAAAATGCCACTATATGGTACGCATTTAGCGCTTTGGATGGCACTCATAACGATGATGTAAATATTGTTATAAGTAGTGTTGTCGTTGGCTATAACAAGTACAAATTTACCATTAACAATAATTATAACGGTATGGGACAGTATCAGGAAAAGAAGTATAAAGCAAAGGATTCTTCTGATCTTGGTAATATAGTTAAATATCAGAAGGTATATTTCAATGATGCTGCAGGAAAACAGAGTACTGAAATAAATATCACCAGTGGAGATACTGTCAGTACATCCAGGCTTTCCAAAGGTGATACTCCAAATTCACAGGGTGTTTATGCTGAAGATAGAACAGTTGATTTTAAAGGCTTTAAAATAATTAAGCCAAGTGAAAGAGGGGTTCTTAGTAATGATCTTTTGCCGGCAAGCTTTAAGGTAGACAATAGTTTTAAGGTAAAATATAAGGATTACATGTACTCAAACGGAACCTTTGAGCTTGTTCCTATATATGAGCCAAAGAAAATAACTGTAACCTTTAATAATATAAATGCTACTGTTTCGGGTAAAGCAGATGTAAAGGGCCAATTTAATGGCTTTAAGCATGGTGCAGTGCAGAGTGCAACCATGCTGGATTCATTGAATATTAAAGGTGTAGCAAATAATGGATACGGAATTACCAGCATTGCACTGGAAAAGCCGGCTGTTTATTACTATACCAATACTGGTAAAAGATTTGAAAAGTATGTAACTGCTTCAAATAACTTAAAGCAGGACAATCCGAACAATTTTGTTACTGCTTTGAATTTCTCAGGGCTTAGAAGAGATTTTACGAAAAACAAGAATTATTATTCTACAGACCTTAGAATAACCATTAACTATGATGCATCTTCTATAACCCTTGCGCCAAGCCCGCAATCCAAGAATAATGCCAAATACGGAAATATCTTATATGTGGATTCTGTAGTTACAAGCGAATCTGGCAAGGAAGTAGGAAATATGGTTAAAGGTGGAAAAACCTTTAAACTAGAAGGTACTTCCATAAATAAGGCCTATACCTTTGGTTCTGTACCGGAAACCGGTTATCATACATTTTGGAAGGATGGAACGCTGGATAGAGATGGAGATGGAATCATAAATGATGATAATCCTTTCTATAAATCTTTCCAAAATTCCTACGGACAGTCATTCAGGTACGTGACTCAGATTCCGCTTAGTAAGATTTACTACAATTTTGTTAAGGAGATAGAGGTTTCTGAAGAGCTTTATCCTATTCCGATTCGCGGATGGGTTAAATTAAAAGACAGAATGCTTATATCAGGAACTGAGGATACAGTAGGCCTTAACGGCATTACAGTGTATAGTGACGGCATTGAAGCACAGACTAAATATGGCGAATATGGTAACAAAAAAGGTGATGGCTACTATGAACTTGACGGAAATGGCCATTTTTACGATGCATTTAATTATGCTGTTACGTTTAATGGCCACAGCGATTACGGTGATGTAGCCACAATGGCTGTTCAGAGTCCTGGTGTAAATAAGGATATCATTATTGAAACCTGGAAAGATGTTGAAGTTACTGATGTGCGTCTTTTCCAGAAAGTCAAGAATAAAAAGGGTGAATACGAATATCAGGCTGCAGATACTTCTGGCATAAAGTCTGGATATTATGGTGGCTTTACTGATGGTGACTATGATTATCGTATTCAAATGACAGCCCATAGAAATGGCGTAAATATTGATAAGGCTGAAATATCTTTCTATAACAAGGATGGCGGAGCAATATCAATTGAAGGTGTCCAGGATAGCAACCAATCCGGTATCTTCACATTTGATTTCAACCCTGCCAACAAAGGTATTAAAGCAGGAGCAACAGCAAGGGTAACCTTTAGCTCAGGAGAAACTAAATTCCTTTCAAGAAACGTTGGTATTTTAATCAAAGCTTCTCTTGGTGTAGTTAACATTGTCAATTTCCTTATCGGAGGCGATTCAAGATCAGCCAGAATAGATATCATCGGTGCTGTTAATTCAGCCATCGACATGGGATGGTCCGGAAACGTGGATAATGTCACTGTTACAGGCGATTCCTATGAAGACCAGGAAGGAAACAAGGTAATTAAGGTCGGTATCGGCAAAAATATTGTTGATAAAGCAACAAAGGATCCGCTTTTGGAGTCAGCAAGAACTGCAGCAGAATCAGCCAAGGCTGTAGGAAAGGCTAATTCTAAGGTTGCAAAGCTTGAGAGCAAACATTCAAAGGCAAGCGACGCAGAAAAAGAAAAACTTGAAAAAGAAATAGCTGCAGCCAAGAAAGAACTGGAGGATAAGAAGAAAGAAGCTGCTGACAGCAAGCAAAAATTTGACGATAAGTTTAAGGACGCGCAGAAACCCAAAAAGAATAGTCCTAAATTTGGTAATAGCTTTACCATGGATCTGGGATTCTCATTCCTTATGACCTTTGGATATGATTATGACATAAACCAGTGGTATTTTAAGAATATGATCCTGACCGGTTCACTTAAAGCTGCTTATAAGTTCTCAATGAACTATGCTACGCCGGTAGGTGTCACTCTTGGTATTGGTCTTACTCTTAATCTTGATGCTAGTGCATCATTTGTTGTTGAGCAGCGTTTTGGCTACGAAGACAATAAAGATTATCGTTACTACATAGCATCTGGAAAGAACCTGGATGTTCTTGATAGCGACGGCGATGATCCTAATAGAAAACTGGATAACCGCGGACTGTTTAGTATCAATCCAAGTATTACGCTTACGTTATCTGCCGGAATTGCCGGTGATTTGGTCAAGGTAGATGTAAGTGGTACTGCCGCCTTTAATATGGTATTTGGTACAAAGAGTGACAGTGCAGGTTCTTGTACACTTAGTGCCTCAATAAAAATATCTGCACTTATATTCTCCTTCTCCAAGGAACTTGCAAATAAGACCTTCCAGCTGTGGGGAGATGAGAATGTACAGAGTCTTGGATCAAAATATAGTGGACAGATTATTGAAGCTATTTCAGAGTCCGGAGACAGCTTCCTTTATGAGAGCATAGACGCTTTTGAAGCTGAAGATGTGAGCTATATGGCTTCTGACCTTAACTGGTATGGAGGCTCAGAAGAAGAAAGTGCTTCCTTTAATGCCATCGATGAAGGCGGGCAGGAAGCATATAGAGAGAGCCCTCTTGCCGATAAGATTGCAGCAAATGCTGATTTCAACATGGTTTCATTAGGAAACGGTACATTTGCGGCAGTATTGCTTAATGTACCAAAAAATAGAATTAATAATTCTGATAATGCAAAAGCAGCTTACTATACCTATTATGATGGTGGAAGCTGGAGCGTTCCGGAAATTTTGGAGGATGACCAGACTCTTGATCAGTATCCACGCATCTATTCGCTTGGATCTAAGGGTGCCTTCATTGTATGGTCCAGCGTAAATACAGATTATAAAGATACAGATAATAAGCTGGAAAGACAGAATGCATTGGATATCCACGGCAGATTTGTTAAGCCTGATGGATCGCTTGCAGATAATATCGAAGAGATTACAAAGACCACACAGGATAAGAATGGTAAAGAAATGGGCCTTGAAATCAGTGATTTTGCTGCAGATAAGACCTTTGGTATCTTTACAAGTGAAGACAAAATGATTGTATGCTATGAGAAGCGTCAGTATGCAAATAAGACCTCTGATGCTACGGTTGGCGATATGATGTATCCTGTTAGCTCACTTATTGCTACCAGAGTTTATGATTTTTCTACAGGAAGCTGGGCTGAGGGCACAGAAAGTCTTGATTCACTTCCTGGTCTGTTGGCACTTGGAACAGAAAAAGCAAATGAAAGAGTTAAGGCCTATAACGAGAACGTTTATGGACAGAAGTTTGCAAACTATCTTCCAAAGGTAATTCTCAAAGAAGATCTTGAAGAAAATAACGGCTACTATCGCAGCGGTGGAACAGGCACTACTGCAATAAAACTTGAAGATAGTAATAATGGACTTTTGCTTGATTCTGATGCGATTGTGACAGAGATTTCAGGACAAAAAACAGGTGTACTTGCGTATACAGTTGATGCTGACGGAGATATGGATACGCTTTCTGATAGGCAGCTTTACATGATAACCTATGACATGGACAAGGATGAATTTAGTGAACCGATTATTCTCACAGGATATGAGATAAATTCACAAACCGGAGAGGCTTATACTCCTGAGAGCAGTAATCCAAAGTTTGTTAATGCTCAAGGTGGTCTATATCTGCTTTGGCTTAGAAGAGAGAATATTCTTGGACTCAACGTAACCTACCTTATTGAAAATCAGCAGAAGCTTATAAAGACAGGTACATACGACGGAGTAAGCTACAGGTATATTGATAAGACTCATCCATCGGATGATATAGGAATCTATTACAAAGCACCAAAGCAACTTGTATCGGGCAGGATAGCTGATACTGAAGATTCTACAGGAACAGTGACTGGTGATATCCATGAGTTTGAAGCAGCAACTGATGGAAAATACATCTATATTGTATGGCCGGAATCAGCAGAAAAAGATCCGGAGAAACCTGATGATTCACTTACTGATACTCAGATGTGGTGTGTAAGAGTTGAGACAATAGTTGATAGAGACGGTAAGCTCTCTTACACAACAAATCCTGTACAGATAACAAGTTATCCTGAAAACAATTATGATGACATAACCTTTGACGTTATTGATGGAAAGATGGTAGGTCTTGCAAGAAAGGTTCCTTCAAGACTTATTACAGAAGCTGAAGCTATAGAAATCTATGGTGATGAATATAGCAAGGATACTTTTGTTCCTTATGCTGTATGGGATGACGAAGGAGCTTATCCTGTTTCCTTCTGGGTAGACCCGGCTTCTGTTGCGAAAATAAAGAATGAAGGAATCTATGACGCCGTAGCTGGTGAAGGTGCAGCCTTCTCATTTGAGGTATTAAATGATGGCTTTGATGATCTGACAGGTGCCAAGGTAAGCGCTACAGATAAGTATGGTAATAGCCTCTTAGAGGAAAAGGAAGTTACTGTACCTGATCTTATCGGCGGTTCAAGAACAGGTTTTGCAGGTTACCTTCCACTTGATAAATCTGCAAAAGATGCAGAAGTGTTTATTACACTTAAAACTAAGGATGGAGTGCGTACCAGCACTACACTTCATAAAGATTTAAGTCCTGACTTATCGGTACAGAAGCTTTCTGTAGTTGAAACAGGCGAAAGAGGCTTGTACAGAGTAACTGGCGTAGTAGATAATACCGGATCGTCGGCTGCTGAATCTGGAAATGTTCAGATTTATGTAAAGAAGGATGATAAGATAAGAAATCTTGAAAGAGTAAGCTATCCAGCTCTTGCACCAGGAGAAAGCTATGACATTGATGTAATTATTGAAGTAGCTGACGAAGATTTTACTGAAGAAAGCCAGATTGTTGACATAACTACCGGTGAAGTCCTGGATGAAATAGCACTTGGGCAAAAAGCAGGCACTCAGGTTACAGAAACACTTAAGCTCTATGCATCCTATATTGAAGATGATGAAACAATTGAACAGGCAATTTATCAGGAAAATGTAGATGATGAAGTCAAAGAGTTTATTACACGTAATGCAGATCCTCAGGAGATGAATTACATCGATGCTGTAACAGGAGTTACTGTTGAAGCAATTAAAGCAGTAGAAAGAGAAGGTGAAACAACTGCAGAAGCAGTAAGTGCAGGAAAAGGACTCATCACTCTGGAAAAGGGAGAAAGGGTAAATCTTAGAACTGCTATCGAATCCAATCTTGCAGGAAAAGGATTTATAAAAGATGAGGATGGAAACGTAATCGGTGACATAACTGGCGCAGAGAATCTGACTTACAGATATGAGTTCATCGGAGAAGAAGGATACTTCGATAAGGACGGCTGGTTTATCGCAGATAAGGCGGGTACCGGCAAGCTTAAGGTTTATGTATATCCTGCAGACAGAGAATATAATGCGGATAACTATATACGTCTTGCTGATGATGAACTTGAGGGACAGTATAGCTTTGCCAGAATGAGTGAAGGCTTTAATGAGGATACTTTCTATGATTATCCGGCAAAAGCTATTAAGACATTTACTTTAGATCTGGAAGTACTGGAAGTTGGAGAAAGAGATAGTGAGTTAGATTACACCTACTTTACTGATTCAAAGGGAATTATCTACCGAAAGACAAGTAAGACAGAAGTAGCTGTTTGTGGAATTGATGGAAACAAGTCTGTCACAAATCTTTCAATTCCTGCAACAGTTAAGACTGGTGGAAAGACCTATAAGGTTACAAGAATAGATGCAAATGCATTTATGAATAATAAGCTTCTTAAATCAGTGACCATCGGAAAGAATGTAAAGGATATAAGAAGCAATGCGTTCTCAGGTTGCACAGCTCTATCAAAAGTAAACTTCGGAAGTGGTGTTGAGAATATTTGTGATGCAGCCTTTAAAGACTGTACAGCTCTCAAGAATTTTACATTGCCATCAAAGCTTAAAAAGATATATGATGAGGCGTTCATGGATTGTGATAGCATCACATCTGTAACAATACCGGCTAAGGTCATCTACATCGGTGAAAAAGCTTTCTATGGTTGTGACAAGCTCTCTAGAATTACTATAAAGGCGGAAAATCTTGCAGCCGACCAGATGGGCAGATATGTATTTGGTGAAATTGCAAAGGACGCTGTAATCAAGTTCACAATGAAGAATGCTGAAACAAGAATAGATCTAACTGATGCTATGATAGAGGAAGGTGAGACCTTTAAGGATAAGAAGGGTATTACTTATAAACTGATATCAGTTGAAAACAAGACAGTATCTGTTTTAGGACTAACTACAGAAGCAAAGCTTAAATTAAAGAGCGTAGCTATTCCTCAGACAATAGAGTACATGGGTAAAAAGTACAATGTAACTGCAGTAGAGAAAAATGCATTTGCAGAAAACAATAAGTTAACATCAGTTACATTACCAAAGACTCTTTTGACAATTAAAGATGGTGCGTTTAAGAATGCTATAGCTCTTAAGAGTCTGAAACTACCTGCATCAGTTCTTAAGGTAGGAGATGAAGCATTTAGAGGTTGTATTGCACTTAACCAGGTTACTATAGCTGGAGCTGACACGAAATTTGGAACAAAGGCCTTCTATGGTGTACCTGACAAGACAGTATTTAATGTTACTACAAAGAATAAAGATTCCAAGGAAAGGATAATCGAATCAATTATTGGAGATACTGCTTCCTTTACTGATGGCAAGAATAATACTTACGATATAGTGAATGTTTCTTACAGAGAGGCATCTTATACAGGTAATAAGACAGCAAAGACCATTAGTGTACCTGATACCGTTAAATATAGAGGAGCTATATTTGAAGTATTTGAAGTAAGTGACTTGGCATTTACAGGAAATACGCAGATTACATCTGTTTCTCTTGGAAAGAATGTAAATGGTATCGGTAAAAATGCATTTAAGGGCTGCACATCACTTAAGAAAGTAAGCATGAAGAATGTATACCAGATCGACGATGAAGCTTTTGCAGGTTGTAGCGCACTTAGTAGCCTGTCACTTTCAAGTTCGGTTGAGTATATTGGTGTTCGTGCCTTTACTGAATGTACTTCACTTAAGAGTGTGACTATTCCGAAGAATATCCGTACCATTGATGATGAAGCCTTCTACAAGTGCTCATCGCTTAAAACGGTAACCATTAAATCGGAATGGCTCATGGAGGTTGGACTTAAAGCATTTGAAGATAATCATCCATCAGCTACATACAAGATTTCCAAGAAAAAGAATCTGAAAGCATATAAACAGCTTCTCATTGATTCCGGAGTACCAGCTGGAAAAATTAAATAAGACATAACCAAGATCACCATCCATATTCAAATAAACGAAAATGGATGGTGATTTTTCATGCAACAAATTTAATAAATCCTTTGTTAATATAGTAGGACAAACCCGTAATTTAGTAGTATTATATACTTCGGGAAAAAATAAAGTTGGGAGTTTTGGGTATGAAAAAAATAATCAGGGGACTTACGCTGTGCTGTCTAAGTACAGTACTATTTTTGGAGGGAACATTTACTTCTTTTGCAAGCAGCAGCGAGCTTGTATCTTTATCTGAAGAAAATCCTTTAAACGACGAAGTTTCTAATGAGAATTATCTGGAAGATGAATTTCAAGATGATGAAATTGTAATTGAGAATGACGAAGCAAGCACAGATTCTTCTTTGGATGGCTCTGAAGAAGGAATAGTCGTAGTAGAGGATGCAGCTTCTTTAGCTTCATCTGAGGAGTCATTGGAAATTGAAGTAGAGGAATCAGATGATAGCAGCTTCGACGAATCATCTTCAAGCGATAGTATTGTAAACGATAAGGGGGAATATGATTTTTCCAAGGACCCTTCTAATAAAGGCGCGAAAAAAGGTGCCTGCGGTGAAAATGCAACCTGGAGCTATAATGGCGGCAAGCTTACCATTTCCGGCAGTGGTGCCATGTATGATTTCACATTGGAAAAAAAAGGCACTGTTGATGGTGTGAGTGGAGCACCCTGGGATCAATATAAAAGTTCAATTACAAGTCTCGTTATTTCTGATTCTATCACTCATATTGGAAAAGCTTCCTTTGTACATATCAAGATTAATAACACCAATTTTAAGCTCCCTTCTGGTCTATCATCTGTTGGTGAAAATGCATTTTATCTTTCAGAGCTGGGAAAAGGTATTAGTAAATTTGTTATTCCCGGTTCAATGAAGATAATAGGTCCATATGCCTTTTCTGACTTAGACGGATGGCTTCGTGCGGGCACGAATCTTGTTCTTTCTGAGGGAATAATTGAAATAGGTCCCCACGCCTTTGATTCCTTTAGCTGTTCTAAGATAACGTGGCCAACCACAGTCGAAAAAATAGATGAGAGCGCCTTTGAATTCGTAGGTGTTGTCCACGACTGGGTTATTCCGGCCAGTGTTAAAAGTATAGGCAAAAGAGCACTCTATATGGCACAGAGAACAGCCACTTTAACTTTTGACGGCGATATGCCGGAAATTGGGCAGGAGGCCTTTGGAGAAACATCTTTTATAGTTTATTATGATGCAAATAATAAGACCTTTTCCAAGGAAGCCAGAGATAAGGCTACCAAGGAATTTGGAGCAGTAAATTGGCTCCCTAAAGGACAGGCCCTGGATCATAGCGCTGGAGAAAACATTACCTGGTCTTATAATGCTTCGTCAGCCACACTTTCTTTTAAGGGAAGTGGAGAAATGTACGATTATAGTCTGACTAACATTCCTGTTTGGCACATTTATTTTGATCAGATCGGCTTTGTCACATTTGATAATAATATTACTGCCATTGGCGATTATGCTTTATATGACCTTGGTCAGATTCAGAATCATAATGGAAAAACTGTAGCTCTTGCACTTCCTAAGAAGATGAAGAGAATAGGTAAGTATGCATTTTCCGATACATATATAGTAAGCTGTACGTTGCCTGACAGCATAGAGATAATCGATGATTATGCTTTTTACAGAACTAACTTTAAGAGTAGCAATGGCAAGTTCCCTAAGGGGGTTAAATATGTTGGTGATTGTGCTTTTTACGATATCCACGCTGATCTGACTGTATCTTTTGATGCTATTGAAGAAATTGGTACAAAGGCTTTTTATTGTAATTCACAGCACCTCAAAGGAAACTTTACATTTCCAGATACCTTGAAGAAGATTGGCGAGTATGCATTTTGGGATGCAGAAAAAATGAGTGGAAGTCTCAAACTTCCCAAAAATGTTTCTATTGGCAAATATGCATTTCAGCACTGTAAGGGCATGACAGGAAGCTATACCTATACCGCTGATAATATTGCAAATTACGAAGCTTTTGGCGGAACAGCACTTACTGAACTTGTTTTTGATAGCACTGTTACTAAATGCACAACACCTATACTAAAGAACTTAAAGTCACTTTCAAAGCTTACCTTTGAAGGGGAGTTTCCTGAGTTTTCAAGTAGCTTCTTTTCTTCATTTGAAGGAACCAAATGTGTTATAGGCTTTCCTATCGATTCACTTAGCTGGGGAGAAGGAATAAAAACTCTTGACGTAGATTCTGGCAAGTTCACTTTTGATGCTGTTGGAACCGAAACAACAGTTACTTTTATGGATCCTTATGGGAATAAAGTAAGTGACGTTAAAGTTAAAAAGAATCAAAAAATAACACCACCTTCTCTTTCTCTAAAACAGGGAGATGAGCTTAACGGCTGGTTTACAGTAAGTGATAACAAAAAGCAGATTGAAAAGTATAAATTTGATTTTAATACACCTATTACCAGTAGAATTATCTTATATGCTGGTTTAAAGGTTAATGGCTACTATAGAGTTATTTTCTACTCGAACGGAGGATCAGAAGTAGAACCACAGCTTGTAGAAGAAGGAAAATATGCAGATAAGCCTGTTGACCCGAAAAAGCCCTATTATAAATTTGTTGGTTGGTTCTATGATGAAGCATTGACTAAAAAGCATGAATTTAATTATGAAGAAGTTACTTCAGATATTGAGCTTTATGCAAAGTGGGAGTCGCATTATCCTAAGGTTGTTTTCCGTTTTAATGATCATTACAACGAAAGAGATGAGCTTATTCAGTCCCTGTCTTTTTCAATGAAGAAGCTTGATTTAAGTAACGCGACCTTAAATAAATATGTTAAGCAATTTGAAGATACCGGCTGTTACAAGTTCCTTGGCTGGTACTATGTAGATGGTACAAAGGCTCAAAGCGGTGATGAGATTGCCTACGATACGAATATTGTTGCTAAATGGGACCGTAAAAAGGTTTCTGTAACCGTTGACTATAAAGATGGAAAACGAAAGATAGTAAGCCAGGCGGATTATGATGAAAGATTTTATCCTCCGGAATATACACCTCAAAGAACCGGTTACAAGTTTGTTGGATGGATGGTAAATGACAACGGAACAGAATATAAATACAGCTATTATTATAATTTCATTTATAATCCAATAACTATTTTTGCAACCTGGAAGAAGGAAACTCCAAATCCTGAGCCTAAGGATCCTGTTGATGATAAGAAAGAAATTACAATTCTGGTTGATGGCAGGAATATTAACACTGGTTATTTTTCAAAGACCTATACCGGAAAGGCTATAACCTTTGGAAATATAGTTGTTAAAGAAGGTAGCACAGTGCTTGAGGCAAAGAAACACTACACAGTTTCTTACTCAAATAATATAAATGTTCCATCAGAGTCAAATAAGGCCAAAGGAAAGAACCTTCCCACTTGTAAAATAACCTTTAAGGGTGGCTACAAAGGAACAAAATCATTTACATTTAATATTACGCCGATTTCGCTATCTGACAGAAAGATGTCTGGAAGCTTAAAACCTGGAAAAGAAGAGATTGTACTTACTGCAAATAACAAGGTTCAAAAGGGTACAACAGCTATTACTTTAACTGTCAATGGAAAAGCAAAAAAGCTTACTCTAAATAAGGACTATAAGTTTATTTATCCCGGCACGAATAAAAAGGGTGTTACAGGCTCTGAATGTGCAGAAGGGCTCTATGATCCAAACGCCTTTAAGGCTCCCGGTCAGTACAAGATCAAGGTGGTAGGAATTGGCAATTACAAAGACAGCATTGAAATTTCTGAATATATTAAGATACCGATTGGCAAATACTACGTAAATAAGCTCACTGATGAAGTATATTGCGGAAAGAATATCACTAAGGATATTAAAGTATATTCAAATAAAGCAATGACAGAGGACTGCAAACTAAACGGAATAGTAGCTGAAAAGTTCGAGAATTTGAATAGTACTTCCAGGCTAAAGTACGACTATATCTACAGTTTTACCAGTAACCTAAACAAAGGAAAAGCTAAGGTCACTATTACTGGTATTAACAGATATAACGGTAAGCTATCACGAACTTTTAATATTACAGCTTTTGACCTGAGTACTTTATCTGGTGGTGTAAAATCACTTGGCACAGATAGTACATCTCCGGTTAAATGCGATAACAATACGCCTATTGTTAAAGGCACCTGCAAACCGCCTGTGACAGTTTATGCCCCCAAAATCAGTAGTAGTCCTTTGGTACAGGGGAAGGATTATACATTAGTTTACTCCAACAACAAAAAGGAAGGTGCTACCGGAAAGGTTACTATTACAGGAAAAGGTAATTTCAAGGGTAAGCTTGTAAAAGAATTCATAGTAGGAAAGAAAGAGCAGAACTGATGGATCAGAGCTTAAGATTACCAAGGAAATTAAAATAATAAAATAATAATCATTAAGTTATTTAATGGCCCCTTTAGAAGCATTCTAAGGGGGCTTTTTATTAGCAAAGAATTAAAAGATTTAAAATTTTTTATAAACTCTGATTATTGGTTATCGTCCTATTGTAAAATTATTGTAAGCATCTTTGCAAATATTGAAAAAAAATATCACTCGCAAAGTGCGATAAATACTACATTTTAAATTTTGTGGGATAATTTCTTATCACTAGGAGGGAGCTTTTATGAAGAAACAAAAAAGAAGAAATGTTTATCTGCGCATGTTGGCTATTTTTATGGCGCTTTGTATGGTGCTTACGTTGCCAATTAACGCATTTGCGCAGGATCTTGATGCTGAGGAAATCAGTATTAGTGAAGATCATGAAGTTATGACAGAAGATCAGGGGGAAGATTTTTTTGATTCTTCTGAAGTCATTGAGGATGAAATAGAGGTATCTGATGATTCAGATACAGATGCAGATTCAAGTGATGAAATACAGTTAGACACTGATGATAGTGTTTTTCTTTCAGAAGATGCTTTACAGGATAAGGATACCATTGAGGTTACTGATGAAGTTGAAACTCCAGATGAAAACGAGTTTACAGCTGAAGATGCCCTTGAAATTCTTAAGAATAGTGGTTCATATCCAAGTCAGTATCTTGGAAGTGCCAACATTCCAACATCAGAATATAAGATTACTCGTTACGCAGACCGTGTATCTGTTTCAAATTTATCTACGGGTGAAGATGATAAAGATTATCTTTATGCAGCACTTATCTTTGCTGATGAAACCAAGAAAGAGCAGATATATATGCTTGGTTCACAGATTGCGCCAGGCAAATCTGTTGATCTTTATGTAGCATACAACAATAAGAGAGAAAAAGTCTTTTTGGATGAAAATACAGATTATATCTTGTGGCTTGGAAGAGCAGACTACGAAGAAATAGATGGTAAAAAAGAATATTATAGTTTTAAGATTCTAGGTTATCTTCCTGAATATGAAGATGGAGAGATAAAAACTGACTCCGAAGGAAATATCATATATGTTGGAGCCGAGATGGATGAAATCGGCGTACCTAAGCAGGATACATATGATGGATATGACGGTGAATGGAAAGATGGTTATTCTGGAATCAAGATGAAAGCTATGCTTCAGAAAGATCTTACAACGGTAAAGATCACTTGGACACTTGATACAAAGAATAAGCCTGAACAGAAGAATTTTAAAAAGTACGCTATCTATCGTCTTGATAAGGATGATAGTGCAGAAACCGGATATAAAGAGACATTCCTTCCTACAAACGGAAAGCTTTTTACTGCAAAATCCTTTACTCATAAAAATGTTAATGTTGAAAAGGATTCACTTATTTATCTTTTAAAGTGTTTTGATAATACCGGAACTCAGGTTTTAGGTCAGTTTGTTACTACAGCTGCTCCTTATTTCCTTAAGATGCAAAGCGGCGAATCTACTGGAAAATTTGATTTTATTATGAATAAACGACCTGATGAAGCGGCAGTTTATAAGATTCAGGTTGCTACTCAGAATAAGGAAAGAGATGGTCTTAAAAATATCAATGGATTCCAGGAGGATTGGACCACTCTTTATCCTGTTGATGATGGCTTTAATGAAGGCTATAGTATTGGCAAGTACTTTGTAAACAGCAAATTATGGAAAGATACAACCAGAGAGAATGAAGCTATTCAGCTTACATATAAAGCTGACGATCCGGAAGCGAAGATCGGAACTACTTACTACGGCCGTATACAGACAATTACATACGTAAACGGTCTTAAGGTTAATTCAGCTCCTTCTAATGTTCTTTCCTGTAAGGCAGGTCCGCAGAAGTGCTTTATTTTGACTAGTGCAGGCGTTTACTATGATGCCAATAATGCCAAAAAGGGCAATGCAGCCAATATAGAGAGAGCAAATGAACATATTAATGCTTATTTTAATGGTACTGAGATTTCAGCAAATTCAGGCATTTATTGCCATGAAAGTAATGTTGAGGTATGTGCTAAGTGCGGCCTTATATACTTTGTTGTAGATAAGGATATTTCTGGAATTAAATCCTTTGATCTTCTTAAGTGCGATTATCCAAATGGAACCTACAAGAAGATAAAGAATTATGTACTTAAAAACACCAATACACAGCTTATGGAATGTACTGTAAGTGCTGAGTATATGTCTGGTTATAGAATATATGCAATGTACTACAATAACTTTATTCCTGAAAAGGATGCTTATTATGCAGTACGTGCTATTTCTACTACCAAGAGCACCCCGGGCGGCCAGAGTGGTGGAGTGCTCATAAGGCCTGAAATGGATGTGGTACAGGCTCTTTCTACTTCAAGTTCAGGAGTAGACAAGATTAGTCTTTCATGGCTTGCAGATGACTGTGTAAAGCAGTATTGGCTTTATAGAAGTGAAAGATCCAGTAATGGTGCTGACAGAGAAAGAGCAGGTCAGTTTAATGACATTCTTATCGCAAAAATTGGTATTGGCAGTGCAAAGAAATATGTTGAGACTCTTACCAGCGAAATAGATACAAAGACAATAAAGTATATTTCTTATACAGATAAGAAAAACCTTAAGGTAGATACTAATTACTACTATTATGTACGCCCTGTTTACAATACTACATTAGCATCCAAGAATTCTGAGTTGTATATGAGTTATTGTTCTCAGGAAGTAAAAGGAAAGGCTTCAGCTCTTTATTCTCAGATAAAGAACTTTAAGGGCGCTAACGATTCAATTGGTAAGATAAAGGTAAGCTTTAATCAGATTAAGACCATCAAACACTACAGAGTATTCAGACTCCAGGTGGCCAATAATGTGACAAAACTTACTGATGATATGAAGCCAAACCTTGATGATTTGTATAATGAAGCATATAAGCAGGATTATGAAGACTACTCTGAATTTGAGGACTTCATCGCAGGTCACTACCAGGAATCAGATTGGATAAGAGAAATAGAAAAAGCAGGCACAAGCTATAGCAAGTGGAAATATGTAGATACAATTCATACAGACGGAAAGGCTACATCAGCCAAATCCTTAATTGATGACGAAGTAAGAGCAGGGTGCTATTATTTCTATCTGATTCAGGGGGCTACAGATGAATCTTCCAGCATTAACTTTACTTACTCGGGAAGAGTTCGTAATATGCCACTGCCTGTAACTAATGCCAAGGCTGAGTACAATGGTTCAGGATCAATAAAAGTGACCTGGTCTTATAATTCCAAGGATAAAGGCAACCTATATATAAGTTCACAGATTAGCCGTGATGGCGGAAAGAATTATATAGATGTAAGTAAAAATGAGTACGTTGATCACAATGTTAGCAGAGGATCTAATCGTAGCTATATAATTCGAGTTAGATATAATGATGGTAATGGCGATGTTTATAGTTCCGGTGTAACAGTTAGTTACAGCTTGCCATCAGGAATTGAGGTTACTCATACAGGCGGAGATGGATCTCTGGAAAACAATACTTTCACCATTAAGAAGGGCCAGTCAGCTAAGTTATCCTTTAGAGCATATTTAAGTAATGGTGAAACAGCTGCTTATAACCATGTGTCAAGAAGTGAAACTCCTAGTGATAATAATACTGTTATTGTAACAGAAAGTGGAGGTAACAGCTTTAGCTTCTATGCAAATCAGACTGGTTATGTAAACTACTATCTAAGTTGTGCAGGATTATCAAGAGCAATTACTATCCGCGTAATTGAATAACCTGAACTAATAAAACACCCCTTTACTGGATTAGCAGTAAAGGGGTGAAATTTTTAGCTTGCTGAAACCTGACGTTCTTCGTCTACTTTGTGCTGCGCTGTTGAAAGCATAAGCTTGATTCGGTTGAGCTGGTTAACCTCAGATGCTCCTGGATCGTAGTCGATAGCAACTATGTTACAGCCAGGATAGAGATGTCTCATCTGCTTGATTACGCCCTTACCAACTACGTGGTTAGGAAGGCATCCAAATGGCTGTGTACATACGATATTGGTTGCACCTTCCTTTATAAGCTCAACCATTTCGCCTGTAAGGAACCAACCTTCACCAGTCTGGTTACCGATTGATACGATAGGCTTTGCATACTCAACGAGCTTATAAATGCTTGTTGGAGGATCAAAGTGCTTACTGTTTTCAAAGGCCTTAGTAGCTCCTCCGCGAAGCTTTTCTATAGCCCAGATAGCTACCTTCATAAGTCTTGCTGTCTTCTTGGAGGTTCCAAACTCCTCAGCCTTGTATATCTGGTTGTAGAAGCAGTAGAGCATGAAATCAATAAGATCAGGTACTACAGCTTCAGCGCCTTCTGCCTCAAGAAGCTCTACAAGGTGGTTATTTGCAGCAGGTGCAAACTTAACAAGGATTTCTCCAACTACTCCAACTCTAGGTTTAACTTCATCTGTAATCTCAATTCTATCAAAGTCCTCAATGATTTCTCTGCAGAGTCTCTGGAACTTTATAAAGCTCATGTGCTTGGCAGTAACAAATTCCTTTACAACAGGAAGCCACTTGTTATGGCAGGCATCCACTGATCCTGGAATCTTTTCATAAGGGCGCATGCGATATACGCATCTCATGAAGATATCTCCAAAAACTGTACCATAAGCAGCCCTTTCAAGCATTTCAAAGTTAATATGGAAGCCTGGGTTAGCTTCAAGCTTTGAAAGGTTAAGTGATACAACAGGAATCTGCTCCATGCCGGCCTTTTTGAGGGCTCTTCTTATAAAGCCTACATAGTTAGTAGCACGGCATCCGCCACCTGTTTGGGACATGATGACAGCAGTTCTGTTAAGGTCATATTTACCTGATAAAAGCTCGTCCATAATCTGACCAACTACCCAAAGAGAAGGATAGCAGGCGTCGTTATTTACGTACTTAAGGCCCATGTCGATAGCATGCCTGTTGTCGTTCTGCATTACTACGAAGTTGTAACCGCAGGCTGCAAATGCAGGCTCTAAGATGTCAAAGTGAATAGGAGACATCTGAGGGCAGAGAATAGTATAATTCTTTCTCATTTCCTCTGTGAAAAGCACTCTGTGGTTAGCACAGTCGCGAACAGTACGCTGCTTGTTTTTTTGCTTACGAACTCTGATTGCAGCAAGAAGAGAACGAACACGGATTCTTGCTGAACCAAGGTTATTAACCTCGTCAATCTTAAGGCATGTATAAATCTTGTCAGAACCTGAAAGGATATCATTAACCTGATCTGTTGTAACAGCATCAAGTCCGCATCCGAAGGAGTTGAGCTGAATAAGGTCAAGGTCATCTCTTGTTCTAACAAAGCTTGCTGCTGCATAAAGTCTTGAGTGATACATCCACTGGTCAGATACGATAAGAGGTCTCTCCGGATTTCCAAGGTGGGAAACAGAGTCTTCTGTAAGAACTGCAACACCGTAGGAGCAGATCATATCTGGAATACCATGGTTGATTTCTGGGTCAATGTGATAAGGACGGCCTGCAAGAACAATACCGTGCTTACCGTTTTCTTCCATCCATTTAAGAGTTTCTTCACCCTTTATCTGTACGTCTCTACGGGCAACAGCCATTTCATCCCAACCGGCCTTGGCAGCATCTACGATTTCCTCAGTAGGAATCTCTGCAAATTCCTTGATAAGGGCAGATGTAGCTGTTTCCAGTGATGTGAAGGCCATAAATGGGTTACGAAGCTTGACCTGACCATTTGTAATTGACTCAACGTTATTCTTAATATTCTCAGAATATGATGTAACAATTGGGCAGTTATAGTGGTTGGTTGCACCCTCTACCTCTTCACGCTCATAGAAAAGACCAGGATAGAAGATGAAATCAACGTTCTGCTTTATAAGCCATTCTATATGTCCATGTGAAAGCTTGGCTGGATAGCACTCGGATTCACTAGGAATTGACTCAATACCAAGCTCGTAAATCTGGTGAGTTGAACGAGGCGAAAGAACAACTCTGTAACCAAGCTTTGTAAAGAATGTAAACCAGAAAGGATAGTTCTCGTAGAAGTTAAGAACTCTTGGTATACCTACAGTTCCTCTTTTAGCCTTTTCTATTGAAAGAGGTTCATAGCCAAATAATCTCTTGTATTTGTAATCAAAGAGATTTGGAATATTATTTGCATTCTTTACCTTACCGATTCCACGTTCGCATCTGTTACCTGAAATGTGCTGACGACCGCCTGTGAACTTGTTTACAGTGAGACGGCAGTGGTTTGTGCAGCCCTGGCAGGTTGTCATACTGGTTGAATACTCAAGGCTATTTATCTGATCGATAGAAAGCATTGTTGTCTTGTAATCGTCAGTCTCATGGAAACGATCTCTTGCAATAAGAGCAGCACCGAAAGCTCCCATGATACCAGCAATATCAGGACGAATTGCTTCTGCACCGGAAATCTTTTCGAAGGCACGTAGAACAGCATCATTGTAGAAGGTACCTCCCTGTACAACGATGTTGTGTCCAAGATCCTTGGCATCAGAAACCTTAATAACCTTAAACAAAGCGTTTTTAATTACTGAATAAGCAAGACCTGAAGAAATATCAGCTACATCAGCACCTTCCTTCTGAGCCTGCTTAACTCTTGAGTTCATGAATACAGTACATCTTGTTCCAAGATCAACAGGAGACTTGGCATAAAGAGCTACCTTGGCAAAATCCTGAACGCTGTAATCAAGAGACTTTGCGAAGGTCTCGATGAAGGAACCACAACCTGATGAACAAGCCTCGTTAAGCTGAACTGAATCAACAGAGCCGTTTTTGATGTGGATGCATTTCATATCCTGTCCACCGATATCAAGGATACAGTCAACCTCTGGATCAAAGAAAGCAGCTGCATTGTAGTGAGCAATTGTCTCTACCTCGCCATCGTCGAGTAAAAGAGCAGACTTAAGAAGTGCCTCACCGTAACCTGTTGAGCAGCTTCTTGCAATCTCAACGCCCTCTGGCATAAGTTTGTAAATTTCCTGAATAGAAGAAATAGCTGTCTTTAGAGGACTTCCATTATTGCTTGAATAGAAGGAATAGAGAAGGTCTCCATCCTCACTAATAAGTGCGCATTTAGTTGTAGTAGAGCCTGCGTCAATTCCAAGGAAAGCTTTTCCTTTGTAATCATCAAGCTTTCTTGTCTTTACCTTGTACTGATCCTGACGTGCTCTGAAGGTCTTGTACTCATCCTCATTTTTGAAAAGAGGATCAAGACGAGAAACCTCAGCATCCATTACGATTTTATGAGAGAGCTTTGATACCATCTCATCCATTGAATAGCTTGTTTCTTCCTTGGCATTAAGAGCTGATCCAATGGCAGCAAAAAGATGTGAGTTGTCAGTTTCAATTGTGTGTTCTTCGTCAAGCTTAAGAGTTCTGATAAATGCCTCCTTAAGCTGATCAAGGAAGTGGAGAGGGCCACCAAGAAATGCAACATGGCCTCTGATTGGCTTACCGCAGGCAAGACCTGAAATAGTCTGATTAACTACAGCCTGAAAAATAGATGCTGCAAGGTCTTCTTTGGTTGCACCTTCATTAATAAGTGGCTGGATATCAGACTTGGCAAATACACCGCAACGAGCGGCGATAGTATATAAAGAATTGTAATTTTTGGCATATTCGTTAAGACCTGATGCATCAGTCTGAAGAAGTGATGCCATCTGGTCGATAAAGGAACCTGTACCACCGGCACAGATACCATTCATACGCTGTTCAACATTGCCATCCTCAAAGTAGATGATCTTGGCATCTTCACCACCGAGCTCGATTGCAACATCGGTTTTAGGTGCAAGCTTTTTGAGGGATGTAGAAACAGCTATAACTTCCTGCACAAAAGGAACCTCAAGGTGCTTTGCAAGTGTAAGTCCGCCAGAACCTGTAATAACAGGATGAAGAGTTACATTGCCGCTAACCTTACTTGCTTCCTGTAAAAGTTCTGCAAGGGTTTCCTGAATATTGGCGAAATGTCTTTTGTAGTCAGAAAAAACAATGTTTTTGTCCTTGTCTAAAAGAGCTACTTTTACAGTAGTTGAGCCGATATCAATGCCTAATGTGTAGTCCTTAGAAATCATGTTTTTACCTCTTGAAATAATACGTTTAGCAATTTTGACAATCTTAAAGATTATAATGCACAGGACATTAAAAATCAAATGTGTTATTATGGTAGTGTATGAAAGTATAGGGGAGATATTCTTACGTTATGACAAAACTTTTATCAAGGAAAAGTCTAGGTTTAGTCTTTTTATCTTTAATTATATTTTTATCAGTTTTTCCGGTTAAATCCCATGCGGAGACTAGCAGTAGTGAACCGAAGGTAATAAGAGTCGGTTACTATGAAAATGAGATATTTGAAGAGGGTGCTTCCGAGGGCAACATCAAAAAGGGCTATGCCTATGAATACTATAGAAAAATTTCTGAGTACACAGGCTGGAAGTATGAGTATGTCTATGGTGATTTTGTAACTACCTATAATATGCTTTTAAATGGAGAGGTAGACCTTCTTGCAGGACTTGCATATACGCAGGAACGTGAAGGTCAGATTCTTTATCCTATAGAACCAATGGGTGTAGAATCCTATGGCCTTGTTAAGCATGCCGGAGATGATTCTGTTACTGAGGATCCGTCTACTCTTAATGGGATAAAAATCGGTATTTTAAATAATTCATCAACCGGTGAAAGTCTCATGAAATATCTTAGAGCAAATCGTATTAACGCGAGAATATTGAGATATAGTGATCCTGACCGATTACTAAGTGCTTTTGATCAAAATGAAGTTAGCGTAATTGTTGCTGAATATGAAGGTGCCTACGACAGACATAATGCTGAGATTTTCTTATCTTTTGGCCATTTGGACTATTATCTGACAGTAAGTAGATTTAAGCCGGAACTATTAGATGAGCTTAATGCGGCTCAGAGCCTTCTTTTTTCAGAAGAACCATCTTTTGTTTCTTCGCTTAGAGCCAAATATTATCCGGCTTCCTTATCTAGTAAGGCTTTTTCAAAGGAAGAGAGGAATTGGATCAATAATAACCATTTTCTAAAGGTTGGTTATCTCAATAACTATTTACCATACTCAGATACTGATGAATCAGGCAATGTTACCGGAATGGTAAAGGATTTATTCCCTGCTCTTGTAAAGAATCTTGGTATTAGTAATATCAAGATTCTTTACACCGGATATGATAATTATGATGATCTTATCAAAGCTGTCAGTGACGAAACAATTGATGTGGCATTCCCTACTGGTGGAGGACTGTTTTTCTCAGAGGAAGATGGAATCTATCTGTCTAATCCTGTTGCATCTACTGTCACAAACATTATTTTTAATGATAATCGGCCGGCTTCTACAAATGTAGTATTTGCTGTTAATGAAAATAATAAGATGCAAAAATACTATATTATGGAATATTATCCTGATTATAGTATTAAGGAGTATTCATCAGTGGAGGCGTGCCTTGATGCTGTTTTAGCTGGTGAAGTAAAATGCACAACCTTAAATGGACTTAGAACAAATGACATGCTGCGTGACAGCAGATACAAGGATCTTTCCTTTAAGCAGATGCGTTATACTGACGATAGATGCTGTGGTGTCAAGCTTGGAAATGAAGCGCTTCTTAGGCTTCTAAATCGAGGCATAAATATAATGGGGCAGGATTATCTTCTTAATCTTGCTAATCCATATTCAAGTGTAGCAAGTGAGTATACCGTTGCTGATTATGCCAGAAAGTATGCTGTTGTAATTGTGCTTCTTGTTATTTTAATTCTTGCACTTTTAGCATTTTTCCTTGCAAGAGATAAAAAGCTTTATGAAAAGAGAAAGCGCGAAAAAGAAGCAGATACTCTTGAGCTTGAAAGGGTATATAAGGGTTCTTCTGTATTCTTGAATAATCTCGCCCATGATCTCAGGAATCCTGTAAGTGCCATAAATGGTCTTATTGACCTTATTGAGCACACCGATGACAAAAAATTGTGGACTCATTATTTTAATGGCATCAAGTTCTTTAGTGGAACTCTTATGTATGTAATCAATGATATTCTTGATTTTAGTAAGCTTGAAAGCGGGAAGGTTATTCTTAATCCGGAAAGAGTTAATATCAGAGATATCATTAATGAGGTAAGAAGTACTACAAACTTTAACGCAGCTGAGAAGCAGCTAGTTTATACAGTAAATTACAAGAATATAAAGCACAGCTATATTATGGCTGACAAGTTAAGGCTGTCACAGATTTTGACTGATGTAGTGTTTAAATCTATTGCTTTTTCAAATGCTCAGGGAATATTGGATTTATCTGTAGAAGAAAGACTTTTACCTGAAATAGATAAAACCTCTTACGTATTCAAAATTAAGGACAATGGAATGGGTCTTAGTGATGAACTTATGGATACATTGTATGATCCTTATAAAAAGGAAAAAGAAGCAACTTCTGATGGCATAGGTATGCAGGGGCTTGGACTTGCTGTCACCAAGAGGCTTGTAGATCTAATGAAAGGAACCATAGAGGTTTATACCAAAAAGGGTGAAGGAACTGAGTGTATCATCGAGATTCCTTTTGATATTGCCGGCACAGAATCATCGAATGCGCAGGCAACGGAACATAAGGATATAGACTCCTTTGATTTTACCGGCAAGAGAATTCTTATTGTAGAAGATGAGCCTTTACTCCAGGCTGTGTCCGCCAAGACCATGAAACAGGTAGGCTTTGAAATCCAGATAGCATCTGATTTTTCAGAAGCATACGAGAAGATGCAGGCTGCTCCTTCCGGATATTTTGACGTAATACTTGCAGACGAAGAACCTACAAGTATTGATACCTGTGTTAATATAAGAAAGATAAGGTCTATTGCAGAAGAAATAAAGGCTAAAGTCCCAATTGTACTTGTTAGCGAAAATAAGGATGCTATAGATATTGCTGCTGTAAAAGATGCAGGAGCAAATGAAGTAGTTTACAAAAACTTGGATTATAGTAAAATAATGGAAGTCTTAGAGAAATTATTAAACTAATGAAAAGGTGATTTTTGTATGAACAGATTTATAAATGATCTTGAGAGAAAATTTGGAAAATACGCAATTCCTAATCTTACTCTTT
>JAEEGL017426442.1_pt1 | contig 37622 bp, 33 predicted proteins | sample 9134231 | NCBI WGS metagenome assembly JAEEGL01 (sample SAMN16246548, study PRJNA631951) | gut metagenome | biome: gut microbiome; feature: rumen; material: fiber-attached | host: Bos | place: Iran: Karaj | collected 2018-10 | reverse complement strand
CTGTTATGGGGTATGTTCCTCAAAGTGGTGCTGGCAGATAGGGCAGGAATATATGTTGATACTGTCTTTGCTTCTTACGAAAAGTTCTCTGGAGCTGGTTGCGCATTAGCAAGTGTATTGTACAGCATACAGATCTACGCTGATTTTGCTGGTTACTCATTGATGGCCGTTGGTCTTGCAAAGACACTGGGATTTGATCTGATAAACAACTTTAAACGTCCTTACTTTGCAACTAGTGTATCTGAGTTCTGGAAACGTTGGCATATTTCGTTAACAAGATGGCTAACGCAGCAGATTTATATACCGCTTGGCGGAAGCCATTGTAGTAAGATAAGGACATACTGGAACATTTTAGTTACGTTCCTTGTGAGCGGTATTTGGCATGGAGCTAATTGGACTTTCATAGTGTGGGGTGGAATACATGGTGTATTCCAAATTGTTGAGAAAGCACTTGGATGGAACAAGAAAGAATCAAAAGGCTTTGTGAAAGCGCTAAGAGTTGTTTTCACTTTCTCAATTGTTACTGTTGCATGGGTGATATTCAGAAGTCCATCGATTGGAGATGCCTTTGGTTTGATAAGTCGTTACATTTCAACAAATGGCAAGTTTATAGCTGACATACTGACATTACTCCATATAGTTATAGCCATTACGCCATTATTGCTATATGAGTTTGGAAAAGAGTTTTTTCCAAAGACCTATGATAGAATAAGAGGTTATACCGTAATTCGCTGGACTGTTTATTTAGCGGTATTTGCCATGATAGTACTGATTGGGGTACATGATGGAAGTTCATTTATCTATGTAAGTTTTTAAGTTATGAAGAATTTCGTATTGAAAGTATTGCTTTTCTTCGCTTGCGTAGTAGTAATGGACTTGGCTTTTGGTCACTTCTTCTCATATCTTAGAACTCACGCAAAAGGAGGTAGTACAGCAAACTGTGAATATATTGCTAATCGTTGTCAAGATGACATCATAATACTTGGCTCATCTAGAGCCACGCATCATTATATTCCACAGATAATTGAAGACTCTCTTGGAGTGACTTGTTACAATTGTGGAGAAGAAGGGAATGGAGTCGTGCTGGCTTATGGAAGGTTGAAGATGCTGTGTAATAGATATAAGCCTAGAATGGTTCTATTTGATATTACTCCAGGTTTTGATTACGGAACGAAAGACCCCAATAACAAATATCTTGGATATCTCCGTGCTTATTACAATAAGGAAGGAATTAGTGATGTTTTTTATGATTTTGATGATGATTTTTCATCATTAAAGATGAAATCTAATATGTATCAGAACTCTTCGCGATTGCTCCCTGTCGTTTTTGATAATATAGTTTTCCGTGACAATAATAAGGGATATGTGCCTCTATATGGAAAGCTTGATGTTAGCATAATGAAAAAAGGTCAGAAAGGGGACGGAATAACTGGTATTGACAGTTTAAAATTATCATACGTAGAGAAGTTAATAACTCTTTGTAATACTAAAGATATACCGTTACTATTCCTTATTAGTCCTTGGTATGAGTATGGTGACGATATGGGAGAATATGAACCTGCTTTAGAGTTAAGTAATAAATACAATATACCGATTTATAGTTTTATAAATCATACCTCCTATTCATCAAAGGAAAGCTACTATCAAGATGATTGCCATCTAAACAACGAAGGCGCCAAAGCATATACTAATGATGTGGTTTCTATCATAAAAGATCACATGAAAACACAATAATTTTTTACAATTGTATGTGATATTCACGCAATAATCATTTGATACTAGTTGGGTTTCTATATTTAGTCTTAAATAGGTTTGTAGAATTACCCATAATTGTTTTTAACATAATATTCATTAATACATATCATTACGAATGAAAAAGTATCCTAATTTTACTGTGATTATACCTCAGAAAGACAGGGCTGAATATCTAGTTCACACATTAAGAACTTGTATGATTCAGGATTACCCTAATTTTGAGGTTATTGTATCTGATGATTGTAGCGAAGACAATTCTGTGGAAGTTGCTAATAATCTTAGTAAAATCGATTCAAGAATCAAAGTATTTGCGCATGACCATCATTTAGGAATGCATGATAATTTTGAGTTTGCATTAAATCAAGTTAAACCTGGGTATGTGATGGCTTTAGGTGGTGATGATGGCCTTACGCCAGGTTGTATAACTCGAATGTATGAAATCTTAAAAGAGACAAAAAGGGATTTGCTAACTTGGACTCCAGCAATGTTCACATATCCCAATGAACGGTTTGATTTTCCGATATTATCACTTCATGTTAGACATAAACCTTATGTTATTAAAAAATCAAAAGATTTTTTGACTAAAATAAGCAAGGGCTTTCATTACATGACTGACGATTGTCCAATGTTCTATATTAAGGGTGTCGCATCAACAGAATTAGTAGAAAGGGTAAAGAAAAGAACACCTGACAATAGTTTTTATTATTGTCCTACCCCTGATGGTTTCTCTGGTGTAGTATTAGCAGGTGAAGTTGAGGATTATGTTATGTCCTTTGAGCCTTTGTCTATTGGTGGTACAACTACTAAATCACAAGGTCAGAATTATCATAGAACTGATGAAAAATCAAAAGCTGAAGCGCAGCAGTTCTTCAATGATAATGTTAGAAGAACGATGCATAAAGAATTAGCATCTCAACCTTATTCGCCTCTTGGCACTTTAATGACTGTTGATTATTTGTTGACGGCGAAAGACTTACCTGGATGGCCAGCTAGCTCATATGTAAATATTGATTATAGTGAGATGCTAAAAGAATCTTTCAGGTTTATAAGTAACTCTTCCTTTGAAAAAAACACCCTGGAGAGAGAATTAGGTATTCTGAAAGAGATTGCCAAACAGCATGGTCAATTAGAATTATTCAAGAAATTGTATTCGGAAACCAAACTTAATGTAAGAAAAAATAAAACACTTACGGGATTTGCATTCACTAATGAGATGGTAAGGTTCGCAGGCGAAGCACTACCCGCTAAGAATATTTTTGAAGCTTCATTAGCTATTCCTTTTATATATGATTTCTACAAGGAGAACATGATTAAAGCATGTTTTAGAGGTTTGAAGACTGATTTTTCTCTGTTTATAAATAGATTTATTTCAAAGTATTCTTATAAGAAAGTGGACTTGCCTTCTGTTGATATTTAGTGTTTGGAAACCATCATAATTATGGATATTAAGGATAGTTTTTTATATCAGTACATAAAAGAGTTATTTCTGAGATTTAAAGTGTATTTATTTCCAGAAATGGAAGTGAATCGATGTTACTTTAAGAGTTATGGGAAGAAGTGCAACTTAAAGAAACCACAAAACCTGGTAGAGAAGATTTACTGGATGGAGCTTCATGGAGATACATCATTATGGACTCTTTGTGCTGATAAGTATCGAGTCAGGGAATACGTTAATGGAAAAGGGCTTATTGATTATATGCCCAAATTATATGGCCATTGGAATAGAGTGAGTGATATCGATTTTGATGCATTGCCTAATACTTTTGTGATAAAGTCTAATAACGGTTGCGGAACAGTTCGCGTAATCGGAAATAAGAATGAATGCAATATAAGAAAATTAAAAAAGGATTTAAGACGGTGGTTGATAATTCCTTATGGATGGTCAAATGCACAAATTCATTATACCAGAATAAAACCTTGTATTCTAGCAGAAGAGGTTTTAAGTAACGATTATGTGTCAATTTCTCCGGAATCCTTAGTTGACTTTAAAGTGTGGTGCATTAATGGTATACCTGAGTATATCTTAGTCGTCTTTGACAGAACGGATGAAGACCATAAAATAGAAATATTTGATACTGAATGGAACTATCATCCGGAGTTTATAAAACCAAGGCTAAGAAGAGCGGAGGCTACCTTTATTAAGCCTGCGTGTTTAGAAAAGATGTTGGAATTATCAAAGATTATTTCTGAACCTTTTCCTGAGATTAGAGTTGATTTCTATGTTGTAAAAGATAAACCTATAATTGGTGAACTTACATTTACTGCAGGATATGGCAATTGTACAGAGGAGTTTTGGCTAAAACTTGGTGAGCAAGCAATATTTAAATAATAAACAATTTTATATGAGTGTTTTTAAGAATAAGGTATTATTAATTACGGGAGGAACCGGATCGTTTGGCAATGCGGTTCTCCGCAGGTTCTTAGATAGTGATATTAAGGAAATTCGCATTCTGAGTCGTGATGAGAAGAAGCAGGACGATATGCGCCATTTCTTACAAGCGAATCGTTCTGATGTCGCCCACAAAGTGAAGTTCTACATTGGAAATGTGCGCCAGCGTGAAGCAGTGGACTTTGCTATGGAAGGAGTTGATTATGTGTTTAGTGCAGCTGCATTAAAACAGGTGCCTTCTTGTGAATTCTTCCCAATGGAAGCAGTTCGCACTAATGTGGAAGGAACTAATAATGTGCTTCTTAGCGCTATTGCTCATGGAGTAAAGAATGTCGTGGTTCTGAGTACTGATAAGGCTGCATACCCTATCAATGCAATGGGCATTTCAAAGGCAATGATGGAAAAAGTGGCCATTGCTCAAGGGCGTGCTCTTGGTACCAATGCAAAAACAACCATCTGCTGCACTCGTTATGGTAACGTGATGGCCAGCCGTGGTTCTGTGATTCCTCTTTGGGTGGAACAGATGATGGAAGGTAAGCCCATCACTATTACCGACCCCAACATGACTCGCTTCATGATGACCCTGGACGATGCTGTTGATTTGGTAATCTATGCATTCACTCATGGCGAGAATGGTGATTTGTTTGTTCAGAAGGCTCCTGCCGCAACCCTTGATGTGCTTGCAGAGGCATTGAAGCAGACTTACGCCAAGATTGATCCTAAGTATGGCGAAACGGAAGTGAAGGTGATTGGTACCCGTCACGGTGAGAAATTGTACGAGACACTTGTAACCCGTGAGGAGATGGCCAAGGCCATTGATATGGGTGGTTACTATCGTATTCCTTGCGACAATCGTGATTTGAACTATGATAAGTTCTTCACCGAAGGTGACCACAAGGTTGAAACCGTTGAGGAGTATCATTCTCACAACACCAAGCGTTTGGATGTGGAAGGCATGAAAGAACTGCTGCTGAAACTTAACTTCATCCGTGAAGACCTTGGATTACAGCCTCGTGCAAAGGCTCGTGATTACCGTTCAGAATAATTAAAATACGAAGCAATATGAAATTCTTTATATGCGGCTGCAACGGTATGGCAGGCCATACCATTAGCCTATATCTACAGGAGCAAGGTCATGAGGTTTATGGCTTTGACCTTCATGAGAGTAAACTCATTAAGAGCTTTGCTGGTAACGCTTTTGATACTGAAACCATAGCAAGAGTCATCAAGGAAGGCAAATATGATACAGTCATTAACTGCATTGGTGTGCTGAACCAGTTTGCAGAAAACAATCATGCGCTTGCTGCATTCCTAAACAGCTACTTCCCTCACTTCCTTGCTAAAACTACCGAAGGAACCGACACCCAGGTGATTCACATGACCACAGACTGTGTTTTCTCTGGCAAGAAGGGTAGCTACACTGAGCATGACCTTCGTGATGGTGAAACTTTCTATGATAGAAGTAAGGCTCTTGGAGAGTTGGATGATGAGAAAAATCTTTCTTTGAGAAACTCTATTGTTGGTGCAGACATCAATCCCAAGGGTATTGGATTACTGAACTGGTTTATGAACAACACCACAGGAGAGAATCCAGTAGTGAACGGCTACACCAAAGCCATGTGGACCGGCCAGTGCACATACCAGTTGGCAAAGACCATGGAGGCTGCTGCTAAAGAGCGAGCTCACGGATTGGTGAATGCCGTGCCTGATACTGACATTTCCAAATATGAACTGCTGAAGTTGTTCAATAAGTATCTCCGTGGTGGTCGCGTTCAGATTAACCCTGTTGAGGGCGTTAATGCAGATAAGAGCCTGAAGCGTACCAATTGGGATTTCAACTACCGCATTCCTGATTATGAGCAGATGGTAGCTGAAATGGCAGAATGGATTTATAAACACAAGGAATTATATCCCCACTATAACCTGTAAGCGATATGGGAAAGTTGAAATTGATGACCATCGTGGGCACACGCCCCGAAATCATAAAGATGTCTGCCATTATTAAGAAGGCAGACAAGTATTTTGACCAGATTCTGGTTCATACTGGCCAGAACTATGACTACACCTTGAATGAGGTGTTCTTCAAGGATCTTGGTCTCCGTGAGCCAGATTATTACCTGGGTGTAGTTGGTGACAACCTTGGCCAGACCATGGGTAATGTTATTGCCAAGAGTTATGAACTGATGGCAGAGGTAAAGCCGGATGCAGTCATTGTCCTGGGTGATACAAACTCTTGCTTGTGTGTAATTTCAGCCAAGCGTTTGAAGATTCCTATCTTCCACATGGAAGCTGGTAACCGATGCAAGGATGAGAATCTTCCAGAAGAAGTGATTCGTAGAGTTGTTGACGTAACCAGCGATATTAATTTGTGCTATAGTGAACACGCAAGGCGCTATATCCTTGATACTGGTGTGAAGCCTGAATATACATACGTCGTTGGTTCTCCTATGGCTGAGGTACTGAAGGATGTGCTGCCTCAGATTGAGGCCTCGAACGTCTTGAACGATTTGAACCTTGAACCGAAGAAGTACATACTTCTCTCTGCCCACCGTGAGGAGAACATTGATATTGAGGCTAACTTCTTCTCGCTGATGAATGCAGTGAACACGATGGCAGAAACATATAACATGCCCGTGCTATATAGCTGCCATCCTCGTAGCCAGAAGATGATTGAGAAGAGAAGCTTCAAGTTCAACGACAAGGTTATCCAGCATAAACCTCTTGGTTTCTTTGACTACAATAAGCTTCAGCAAAATGCTTTCTGCGTTGTAAGTGATAGCGGTACTGTTCCTGAAGAAGGTGCTTTCTTTGGATTCCCAGCCGTAAGTATCCGTACATCAACAGAACGTCCAGAGGCAATGGATAAGGGTGTGTTCACCATTGGCAGTATCACATCTGAGGCTGTTTGTCAGGCTGTAGCGTTGGCCGTAGCTATGCACGAGAATGGTGATGATGCTTGTCCTGTACCTGCATACACTGATGAAAATGTCTCTACTAAGGTGATTAAGCTCATCCAGAGCTATGTGGGAATTGTGAATAAAATGATTTGGAAGAAGTAAGTGGCAAAGTTATTATTTGTGACTTTTAGCGATTATAGAATAGATGTCACTGGAATTAAATAATAGTGGTCTTATAAGTATAAAACAATAAGACTAATACACTCTATTATGACGACTGAGGTTAATGTTAGCGGGAAAAGAATAGCTAAGAATACGGCATTATTATATGTTAGAATGTTGGTGATAATGATCATCAACTTATTTACTGTAAGAGTCGTATTAAAAGCATTAGGGGCTGAGAATTATGGTATTTTTGATGTCGTTGCGGGAGTCGTCACCATAATGGCCTCCTTCGAGCATGTACTTGGAGGTGCGACGTCCAGATATTTTTCGTTTTATTTAGGTGCAAAAGATAAGAATAAGCTTAATGAGGCATTCTCAAATAGCATTATTATATATTCTATTTTTGCTTTAATTGTTCTAGTACTAGCAGAAACCGTTGGGTTGTGGTTTGTTAATACCCATCTAAATATTCCGACAGAAAGAATGAATGCCGCAAATTGGGTATTTCAGTTTTCTGTTTTTTCGTTCATTTTTTCTATACTGAGAACGCCATTTAGTTCTATAGTTACTTCTCACGAAGATATTAATATATACGCTGTTATTACAACCGTAGAATGGGTTTTGAAATTAGCATTTGCGCTAACAATTACCTTAGTTCCATTTGACCAACTAATATACTACGCAGCGTACCTGATGGTTATTCCATTGTTAGCGTTATTTGTTTACACAGTCATATCGTATAAAAAATATGAGGAATGTAGGAAGTTAACAAAGCTAACATCGATGTATAAACAAATGTTATCTTTCTCTGGATGGATGCTTTTTGCATCTATTGCGGGAGTGGGGATGATTCAGGTTAATACAATTCTGGTGAATATCTTTTTTGGTCCTATAGTGAATGCTGCTAGAGCCATTGCTTTACAGATAAATTCAGCTGTTGGCTCTTTTAGTTCTAGTTTTCTCACTGCGGTTAAACCGCCAATGATAAAAGCTTATGCTGATGAAGATTATAGTAATTTAAACAGATTATTTGATGCATCTAATAAGTTCATATTATACAGTATGTTAATTGTATGTATTCCACTTTTTACCGAAATGGACTACGTTCTTAAGATTTGGTTAGATGTAACGGATACTCAAACTATATTGTTCTCTAGGCTGACACTTGTTTACGCTTTCATTATGGTGCTAAACAATCCAATCTCGTTTATAATGCACGCAACTGGTCATGTTAAAGAATATCATACAAAGGTAGAAATACCCACTATTCTTTGCATGCCCCTAACTTGGTTGCTATTTGCGGTTGGTTTACCTGCTTACACGTCTTTTCTTGCCATGATAGCAGTTGCGCTAGCATCCCATATTATAAGAATGTTTTGTTTGCGTAAGTTCTACCCGCCTTTTAGTATAAGATACTATTTGTCCAAAATCATAAGCCCGGCTTTTGTAATTGGTTTGATTTCTACTTTTGTGGCTTTGCTAGTACACGATTATGTTGATAATGATATATTGCGTCTTGGGGCAGTTATTCTGACTTCTATCATTATAACATGTGCCCTTGTTTATCTCTTTGCTCTTTCGAAATATGAAAAAAACATAATCTCGACCTTTGTCAAAAAAATAACTCATGGATAATAGTACCCTAAATATTCTACTGTACGTTATAATTTGGTTTATAACTCTACTTGTTGGTTTTTTTAAGTTTTCATCGCGCAAGTTAGGTGTGAGCACCTATTTGTTCTTTGTGGTGTTCTTCTGTTCCGTATGTTCGTATCTCAATTATACAGACCCTTGGAATCCTGAGAATTATAAAGCGATAACGTTATTTCCATTCATATATTTATACATCATGGTATTTATAACGTGTTTGCCTGCTATCAGATTTGATAAATCTGAAATAGTTGGTATTCAAAGACCTTCACAAAGACTACTTGATATTATTGCTTGGGTTTATATCATTTGTACATTATTATGTATCCCGGGTGAGATGCAAGATTTTAGAACAAATATAATTGCTACAATGACGGGTGCAGGCGCTGATTTATATATGGATAAAGTCAGCGGTTATGATACAGCGGGAACGGGTATCAGCAACTTGCCTTCTGTAATAGGTGGCTATTTTTATTACCCTTCTATAGTTATTGCATTTTATTACTTAACGATAAACGATAAGAGGCGTAAGAAAGTAATGATTCTACTGTTTCTATCTTTTTCTTATAGACTCATCTATAATATTTTTGAAGGACATCGTGGGGGAATGGTTCGTGAGTTATTGTTTTTGGCTTCATATTATGCAATGTTTTATCGTTTTTATTCTGATAGAATTAAACAAAAATTTAATAAGATACTTCTTGTGGTTTTGGTTGTTTTATTAGTTCCTTTTATTCTGCTCACTAGAAGTAGATTTGATGAAGCAGTAGGTGGCGCAACCACATCTGTTTATTATTATTCTGGACAGTCATCATTGTTTTTTAATAATTATGGTCTAGATGATAATGGTATCCGTTATGGCGATCGTGTAGCTGCAGGTTTTAAAATACTTCTTGGCTTTGAAAATGTGCCGAAAAATTTTGTGCAAAGACGTCAAAAGTATCCACATTTATATATAAACGATGAGTCTTTTTATACATATGTGGGAGATTTTACGATTGATTTTGGACCAATTATGGGTGGACTCATTTTAATCCTATGTTCTATCTATTTTACTGCAAGACTTAGGATATATAATAAAGTTATCAAGTTTCATCAACTTTTGTTATTAGGAACCGTTGTGGGCATAATATCACAGGGCTATTTGAAACTGTTCCCATTCAGTGGAGTAAATGGTAATATAAGTTTATTATTTATTTTTATTATTTGTTTTGTATTTAAACAGGATTACCTTAATCAAAAAAGGAAAAGAATACAACAGTATTAATAGATTATTTAGATACACATTAACATCTAGGATTCGTCCTGCTTTTTATCCTGGCATATAGAGCAAGCCGTTATGAAGAGAAAAAAACTGTTCTTATTGATTGCAATCGTTGCTGTACTTCCTTTCATGAGTTGCGAAGCAGTTCAGTCCATACAATCAAAAATAGATCCCATAAAGAACACCTACGCATACAATCTTGAGAAGAATAATCTTTATGTGGCATATATCATCGATGGTGCTGAATTTTTATTTTGGTTTAAGAAATGTATGGCTAATGAACTATTCACCTTCTATAAAGTCGGGTATAGAACAGTTGAAAGGCTATTACCGTCAGTAGAAGGTATTAATAGCGATTCTAATATTATCTTTTTTAATATTACAAGTAGTGATAATATTGGGCCATTCAAAATGAGTAATGGCGGATGGACAGGGGGGAACCACACTTATAATGGTAGCATAAAGACTGCTAAAACTGAGAGTTATTCAGTTTTTGTGGACGGTAAAACTCTTAATGAGGATGCCTTTGGAATAGGTAATAATGTGTGTATACATGTGACGAATATTATTTATGACCCTGCAATAGCATCTGTATCAAGTGGTGGAATACTATCTACGGTTCTTTGTACTGAAAGTATTGTGTATACAATTGTTAAAAATAATATTGAGGTGGTTGTAAGTCATAGATTCTCTTCTTCGACGACCAATACTATTGAGACTTACTATGGGATGCAGAGTATGTTCGTGTCAGAGAATTACCTCATAACGCCTAATGGAAAATATAATGACTGGATTTCTGCTGTTAATCTTAAAGGCTCTTTTACTAAACGCCAATATCCTAGTTTTAACAGATTTATAGAAAAGAATTCCACATTTAATACTTTCCAATCTACATATATACAACCACGGTACGAACTAGGAAAGCATGAGGAAATCCTAGATGATGAACCAATTTTTATTAGGAATAATGAAAAAGGTTATCACTTTATCATAGGTTCTAATACCCTATTACCATTAGCAGGTAAGGTTATAAAATGGAAGGGTACATATACATTCTTCAATACAGCAATTATTGATAATAGTGGTGTGTTTGCCTATAGAGGCACAATTGACGGACTTGATGCGCTGTTTATTAATACTAAAAAAAACTTTAATGGAAGTATTCCTATTCCATATGATTTGGAATCGCAAACTATTAAAGTGAAAGAATGCATTGGTATTACTAATGAAAAAGGTACTCAAAATTTTATTGTGGAAGGAAGATTATTATCTATAAACAGCGAATCATCAGGTAGTTTAATACTTATTTTCTCCGATAGCAGTAGTGAAAAATGAATATTAGTAGCGATGTGTTTTGTTTTAATAGTTAAATTCAAGTTTATTGTATGAAGATATGTCATATATCATTTGATCATACGTGGAACGACACCCGTGTGTATAAGCGTGAAATTAAGTCTCAGGTAGAGGCTGGGTTTAAGGTCGTTTATTTCGGATGGGATAAACCCGCTGATGTTAAAGACGTTGATGTTCAATTCATCAGTTATGCTGACCATAGGTTATCAAGGAAGGAACGATTGAAATTATTCGTTTCAAATCGGAAAATGGTTAACAAACTGATAGACTTGAACGCTGATGTTTATCAATTCCATGATTTCACACTGCTTGAGGTTGGTCGAAAATTGAAAAAGGCAGGGAAACACGTAATTTTTGATAGTCACGAGAATTATTTGGATACAATCCCCGCCAAAGTGGGTAACGGAGGGGTCCTTGCGCATATATTTAAATCTCTAATGGATTTATATTATAGGAAAGTAGTTAGTCAGTTTGATGCTATTTTTACGGTATCCCCAAACTTTGTTCAAATGTTGATGAAGTATAATCCTCGCACCTATATGGTCTCCAACTATCCTTCTATTAAGAATTTTGAGATAACAGAAGCGAAGGATAAAGAGAGCATCTTTATTTATCAAGGAACGGTATATGGTTTTAGTAATCAAGAAGAAATTGTTAGGGCTATAAACCAAGTAGATGAGGATGTGAGATATATGATAATTGGTAATATCGCAGATGAGGAGAAAGTGATTACTGAAAATGATATCAAAAACAGGGTAGACATTAAGGGATGGGTTGATAAAAAAACACTTGATTCAATTTTACAACATAGTACAGCTGGAATTGTGATTTTTGATTATGTGCCGGAATGTTGTTATAAAGATGGTCAAGTGGGATCGAATAAGATATTTGAATATATGTTGAATGGTCTACCAGTGATATGTACTGATTTTCGATTGTGGAAAGAAATGATAATAGATAAATATCAATGCGGAATCTGTGTGAAACCAGGGAGCGTAGAACAAATAAAAAGTGCGGTAGAATGGATGTTGTTAAATCCTGAAGAATCAAGAAAAATGGGTGAAAGAGGCCGATATGCAATAATTAATGAGTTCAACTGGGAAAAAGGCTTACCTGAATATATATCATTATATGAACAAATTGTAAAGGACGAGTAACCATATTTATAAGTATCCGAAGTTATTATGATTCATTGTTTGGCGGATTGTATGAATGAGAATGTACCAGAAAGTACAAAAGTCTGGCAGTTCTGTGTGATTTTCCCAAATTGTAAGATTGGGGAGGATTGTAATATATGCTCACATTGTTTGATTGAAAATGATGTGGTGATAGGGAATAATGTCACCGTGAAATGTGGCGTGCAGATTTGGGATGGCATTACGTTAGAAGATAACGTTATGATAGGTTCCAATGTGACCTTTACTAATGATATGTATCCTCGTTCCAAGAATAAAGGCTGGACGTTATTGAAAACAAGAGTGTGTAAGGGTGCAACCATTGGTGCAGGTTCTGTTATTCTTCCTGGAATTACCATCGGAGAAGGAGCTTTCATTGCAGCTGGTTCCGTTGTAACCAAGGATGTTCCTGCTGGTGAATTATGGTTGGGAAATCCTGCGAGATTTTATAGAAAAGTAGATTTTTAGGTATGATTCCATTTTTATCTTTAAAGGATGTTACAGCGCTGCATAGTGCAGAGATTAATGAGGCTGTAACCCGTGTCGTGAACGGAGGTTGGTACCTCCAGGGTAAGGAGAACGAGAAGTTCGAAGGGGACTATTCAAAGTTTATAGGAACCAAGTATTGCATTGGCTGTGCGAACGGTCTGGATGCTCTCATCTGGATTTTCCGTGCATACATAGAAATGGGGGTGATGCAACTCGGAGATGAGGTGATTGTTCCTGCAAACACCTATATTGCCACCATCCTTGCTATTACTGAAAATGGTTTAACGCCTGTTCTTGTAGAGCCCAAGCTCAATACACTGGAGATTGATGATGACCTTATTGAGGCAGCCATCACTCCTAAGACAAAGGCAATAGCCATTGTTCATCTGTATGGCCGCAATGCTTATACTGATAAGATTGGTGCTCTGTGCAAGAAGTACAATCTGAAGTTGATTGAGGACAATGCTCAGGCCCATGGTTGTAAGCATACTGATGGCCGTGTAACTGGTAGTATTGGTGATGCAGCTGGTCATAGCTTCTACCCGGGCAAGAACCTTGGTGCTCTTGGTGATGGTGGCGCAGTCACTACCAATGATCCAGAGCTTGCTGCTGCAGTCCGTGCTTTAGCGAACTATGGCTCCCAGAAGAAGTATGTGTTCAAATACACTGGACGTAATAGCCGTTTGGATGAGATTCAGGCTGCTGTACTCGATGTGAAGTTGAAGTATCTGGAAGGGGATAATGCTCACCGTAAGGAAGTGGCTCATTACTACTATGAGCATATCAACAATCCGTTGATTTCTTTGCCGGACTTGCTGCCTGACGAGCAGAATGCATATCATCTGTTCCCGATTCTTGTGGCAGAGGGTAAACGTGATGCTTTGCATGATTATTTGGAGCAGAATGGTGTAGGAACTGTATGCCATTACCCTATTGCACCCCACAAACAGGAATGTTATGCCAAGGAGGCTTGGAATGTGCCTCAGTTAAGCCTTCCTATCACTGAGAAGATTGCAGACGAAGAGTTGAGTCTGCCTATTGGACCGGCAATAACAATTGAGGAAGTTGCAGAAGTTGTACGATTAATTAATCTTTTCAAGTAAATGAGCGAAGAGACGAAGAAGATAGCATACGTTGTCCTGTCATGCGACCCATATTCAGATATATGGGATGCATACGGACAGCTTTTCGAGAGGTTTTGGCCAGACTGTCCTTTTGATTGTTTTATGGCATCTCATAAATTATCATATAATAAATATGGGTTTAAACCAATTTTATTAGGGGATGATATTAGTTGGAGTCATGGGCTATTGGTGCTTTTAGATATTCTTAAGTCAAAAGGGTATGAATATGCCATGATTGCCTTTGATGACTTAATGCTTTGCGAGAACGTTGATACCCAATATGTTAAGGGAGCCATAGATGCATTCTTAAAAGAGAACGGGGATTGTTTACGTTTTGTAACGGAAAAGGCTTCACGATGCTACAAGCATAATGAATACTATGGAGAGATGGGTTTAAAAGTACCTTATCGCGTAACACTGGGATTCGCACTGTGGAATATTGAAGTTCTAAAACAAATAACCGTTGAGGGTGAAACAGCTTGGCAGTTCGAGAAAAACGCGACGGAAAGAAGTTTTGGCTTTAGTAAATTCTACTGTACAAAAAAAAGTCCTTTTAGATTTCTCAATCTGGTAAATAAAAGAAAGATTGATAAAGTTGAATATAAAAAGCTTCTAAAGTATATCCCAAATGCTACTTTTGAACGAGAACAAGTTTATGTTAAGGAAGAAAGGTTTAAGAGTGTTGTCCTATACTTTATCTTAAAATGTGTTCCTATAAAATATCAGTATATATTATATAAGAGATTAACAAAACCTATTAACATTTAAACACTATCGTTGATTCTGCTTTTAATAATCGAAGATATGGATAAAACAATTTGGTTTGTTAACAAATATGCGATGCCTCCAGAACTGGAGCCAAGGCCTCGTAGTCTTAAATTCGCTCACTACCTTGGGCTGCTAGGCTATAAAACTACCGTTTTTGGTTCTAGTGTCCTGCACAATATGGATAGGAACCTAATAGAAGATAGCTCTTCTTATATTGTAAAACAATATGATGATATCCATTTTGTTCATGTGAAAACGCCCTCTTATAAGAAAACATCTGGACTCGCACGTGTTTTTAGCGACTTTTATTTCCACTGGAAATTAAGGTTTTTAGCCCATAAATTTGAAAAACCAGATGTGATAATTGCAACCACTTGCCCAATTCTTACAAACCCGTTGCTTTCATATGCACATAAGCATGGAATAAAGTATATTACAGATGTGGAAGATATGTGGCCGGATGATTTCGTTGACTTTGGTTTCATCTCGGAAAACAATCCACTTATGAAATTGGCCTATGCGCAAGCACGACATAACTATGTAAAGTCTGATGCTTCGGTTTTTACCTTGTCAGGCTGTTATGATTACTTTAAGAAAAAAAAGTGGGATAAAGGAAGTGGTGGCCCTGTGGATTTAAATAAAGTCCTTTATATTAATAATGGCGTAGATTTGGATTTCTTCAATGATTGCCTTATAAAATATACGATAGAAGACGAGGATCTAACACAGACTGAGAAAAAGAATATAATTTACCTTGGCTCTATCAGGCTGGTAAATAATTTAATTCAGGCGATTAAGGCTGCTGAGATTCTAAAAGGACGGAGTGATATTCAGTTCTTATTATATGGTGATGGTGATGACAGAGAGAAACTTATACAATATTGCAATGAGCACAAATTAGATAACGTAAAGTTTAAGGCTAAGTGGACGGATCCTAAATATGTGCCTTTTATCCTAAAGCATGGTTATTTAAACTTGCTTAATTATGTATCTTCGGACTTTGCCAAACGTGGAATTAGTTCTGGTAAGATGTTCCAATATATGGCAAGCGGTAGACCCATTGTTTGCAATATCAATATTTTGAATTGCCCTATCACAAAAAACAATATTGGGATAGCACATGAACTAAATACTCCACAAGAGTATGCAGCGGCAATTGAAGAGATTCTGTCTCTAAATACTGAAGAATATAAAGCTATGTGCGACAGGTCTTATCGTACAGCAGAAGAATTTGATTTTAAGAAGCTTGCTGGAGATATGGCAGGTGTAATTGAAAAAATGCAACAATGATTTATACACATTTTTTTAAGAGAGTATTTGACTTGGTGTTTGCCATTTTAGTATTGCCATTTGTGTTGTTACTTATCGCAATCATTGGTCCTATTATTTGGTTTGATGATAAGGGTCCAATATTTTATGCGGGTAAACGCATTGGTCTTCACGGCAAACCCTTCGGTATGTTGAAGTTTCGTTCAATGAAGGTAAACGCACCTGACATTCGCCTGGAAGATGGTAGCACATATAATGGAGATGATGATTCTCGTGTTACTAAGGTGGGACGATTCCTGCGCAAGACCAGTCTGGACGAGATTCCTCAGTTCTTGAACGTCTTAGTGGGACAGATGAGTGTTATAGGAATACGTCCTGACCCGCTGGACTGGTTGGAGAAGTATAATGAACATGAACGTATAATTCTTACTGTAAAACCTGGTATTACAGGCTATAATCAGGCTTACTTCCGTAATAGCGTAGATGGTCTGGTAAAGTTGAAGAACGATGTATACTATGCTGAACATATATCTTTCTGGTTGGATGTGAAGATTTTTTTCAAAACCATCAAGGCTGTATTATTTCGTGAGAATATTAACATAGAGAATGATAGAAAATGAGAGAATACGGAAGTGAGCATCCTGCGGTAATCTTGCCGGATGGGTATTTTGACGGCTTTAATAAGTTTGGGCATTGCTCATGGTTACGTTCTGGTCGTGAGGCATTGCACCTTGTAGCCCTGAATGTGAAGGGTGGAATTGAGCATCCTATCGTTTTGATGCCTGCTTATTGCTGTCATTCGATGGTTGACCCGTTTATCAAAGCTGGATGGGATGTTGTGTATTACCGCCTTAATGAAGATTTAACGGTAGATTTAGATTACTTGTCACATCTGTTGGTGACTGTACGCCCAACGGCTGCACTTACGATGAGCTTCTATGGCTCTGCCCCAACACAGGATGCGGTATCATATATAAAATGTGGGTTTCCTGAATGTGTAAGTATTGAGGATTTTTCTCATTGTACATTCTCATTACAAGACATATTCAATCCACAAGTTGACTATTACGTAACCAGTATTCGTAAGTCAATAGGTGTTTGTGACGGCTCTGTTATCATTAGTCAACAGACGCTTGATGAAACTTGCGTTGAAGATAACGAAACAGAGTTTGTCTATTCAAGACGGGACTGCCAGAAACTGAAAGCTGAATATTCTTATACCAAAGATTCATTCCAAAAGAATATTTTCTTCCCAGAGTTACGCCATCAGGAAGGTGAGCTTGATGAATTTACGGGTGTCCATCGTATCTCTAAGACCGGTCAGGAAATGCTTAAGACCGTAAATGGAGAAATGATACGTTATGCCCGTCAAAAGAATATGAAGCATATCCTTGAACGCATTCAAGGAAAAATGGAGAGCGTTCCTGGCATAGAGCGTTGTGTAGAAGGTGCACCATTCTCACTGCCTATTTTAGTTGAGAACAGAGATGAAATTCAGAAGAAATTGGCACAAAAAGGTGTGTATGCACCCGTGTTGTGGCCTATTGCAGATGAGGCGAGAGCAATATGCCCAGTATCTGCAAAGATGGCTGACAAAATGTTGTCAATTCCTATTGATCAAAGATATAACCATGACGACATAGAGGATATTGCCTCTATAATTCTTTCAGTAAAGAAATGAAGAAACTAATGATTGTTGGAGCTTCCGTGCTCCAGCTTCCCGCCATTCTGAAAGCGAAAGAGATGGGGTTGCATGTGGCGGTGGTAGATTTTAACCCACGGGCCATTGGCATACCATACGCTGATGAGTATTACAATGCCTCAACGATGGATGAGGATGCTGTTCTTGCGGCAGCGGAAGCATACCAGCCGGATGGTATTATGACGTTGGCTACGGATATGCCTATGCGTGGTGTAGCAAAGGCATCTGAAAAGTTGCACCTTCATAGTATCAACTATGTGACTGCCTTGAAGGCTACGGACAAGAGCTTGATGATTAAGGCTTTCAAGAACTTCAATGTGCCTTCGCCCTGGTATTATGATGTAGAATCTTTCGATGAATTGAAAGCGTTGGAAGGTAAGGTTACATTCCCGTGCATTATCAAACCTACGGACAATGCAGGAAGTCATGGTGTGGCTAAGGTGAATAGCTTTGAAGAGCTGTTGGCAAATTATGAATATGCCCACTCTTGTAGTCGCCATGGGGAGGTCATTGTGGAAGAGTATTTGGATGGCCCAGAGGTATCTGTAGAAGTGATGGTAGTGAATGGTAAGGTGAATATTCTTCAGATCACGGATAAGATTACCACTGAAGCTCCACACTTTGTGGAAATGGGTCATACTCAACCCTCTCGTTTACCTGAGGCTACACAGGATGCTATCCGTCAGGTCGCCACAATGGCTTGCCTTGCTATTGGCATTGACAAAGGTCCGGCTCATGTGGAAATGAAGGTTACAAAACAAGGCCCTAAGATGATAGAGTTGGGTGCCCGAATGGGTGGTGACAATATAACAACACATCTTGTTCCTCTGAGTACTGGTATTGATATGGTTGGTTCTACCATTAAAGTAGCATTGGGTGAAGAACCGGACATTACACCTACGTTACATTGTGGTTCTGCCATACGTTACTTTGATATTCCTTTTGGGATCATCAAGGCCATTGAGAATGTGGAAGAGGCAAAGGCAATTCCTGGGGTGAAGCAGATAACTTTTACTAAAGGAGTTGGTGAAGAGTCAACTCCTATTCATTGCAGTAATGACAGAATAGGGTTCGTGATTGCGCAAGGAGAGAATGCGGAAGATGCTGCGGCTATATGTTCAAAAGCAATGAAACAGATCAACATTCAGATAATAAAGAAATAACAGAATAAACGACATTAATATGAATTTGAAACTTAGAAACATACCTTTTTCTCCGCCGGATATGACGGAGGAAGAGGCAAAATTGGCAAGTGAGGCAATTTTAAGTGGTTGGATTACTACTGGCCCTAAAACCAAGGAGTTTGAACGCCAGATTGCTGAAAATGTTGGTACGAAAAAGGCTGTATGCTTGAATAGTGCCACTGCTGCCATGGAGATGGCTTTACGCCTGATTGGTGTTGGTCCTGAAGATGAGGTGATAGTTCCCGCTTATACCTATACTGCTACCGCATCTGTTACCCAGCATGTTGGTTGCAAGGTTGTAATGGTGGATTCGCAGAAGGATAATGTTGAGATGGATTATGACAAACTCGCTGAAGCAATCACAGAACGCACTAAGGTTATCTGTCCTGTGGATCTGGGTGGCGTGATGTGTGATTTTGACAAAGTGTTTGCTGTCATAGAATCCAAGAAGCATCTTTTCAAGCCGTCTAACGAAATCCAGAAGAAGATAGGACGGATCATCGTGGCAGCTGATGACGCTCATGCTTTTGGTGCTCAATGGCACGGGAAAATGGCTGGTGCTATCGCAGACTTCTCGTCTTTCAGTTTCCATGCTGTAAAGAACTTGACCACAGCTGAAGGTGGTGCATTGGTATGGAACCTGCCGTTTGGAGAAGAACTCGTATCATACGATGCTTGGTCAACAGTTCCTCATATTGAAGGAGAAACTTGGAATGGCTATTTGTACCGTTTGAGCCAGCTCTATTCGCTTCATGGTCAGAATAAGGATGCTCTGGCAAAGACACAGCTCGGAGCATGGGAGTATGATGTGATTGGACCTTGGTACAAGTGCAATATGACGGACATCATGGCTGGTATTGGTTTGGCACAGTTGAGCCGTTATCAAGGAATGTTGGAACGTCGTCGTCATATCATTGGCGTTTATGATGCCTCATTAAAAGACCTGCCTGTGGCAGTCCTGAATCATTACGGTGAGAATTTTGCTGGTAGCGGACACCTCTATATTACTCGTTTGCTTGGACGCACAGATCAGGAGCGTCGTGATGTGATTGTTAAGATGGCTGAAAGGGGAATAGCTTGTAATGTACATTATAAGCCGCTTCCTATGATGACCGCTTATAAAGCTCTTGGTTTTGACATTAAGGACTTCCCTAATGCGTACAAACTCTTTGTAAATGAGGTTACACTGCCATTACACACAAGGCTGACGGATGAAGACGTGGAGTACGTGATTTCAAATTACGTTGATATAATTCGTTCCCTGTAGATAAGATGAGTGACGCAAAGTCTACACTTCTTTCAGTAGTTCAGTTTGCATTGGGTTGGCAAAAAAGTTATACCATCCCTAACGATGTGGATTGGGAGAAAGTAATTACATTGGCTCAAGAACATGGAGTCCTTGCAATCTTTGCCGATGGATATGAAAAATGTTTGGCTGACATTCATGTACAATGGCCAAAGATGGAGCAATCATTAACTCTAGAGTTGGTTGGGAATGTTTGTCTATATGAGAATACTTATTCACAACACCTTAAAGCATTATCATTACTGTCTAAAGTATTGGGTAAACCAAGAATACCATTTCTGGTTATGAAAGGTCTTTCATGTGGTAATTATTATCCTGTGCCCAAACACAGACCTTATGGCGATATAGATATTTTTGCTGGTGAAAATTTTGAAACGAGTAACGGGGCACTCAAGGACTCAGGAATTAAGGTAGAGCCTCATTATTATAGGCATACAGTATCTTCTGTTTATGGTGTGACTATCGAGAATCATCGTATTCTATGTGACTTACGAGGACCGCAAAAACAAACAAAAGAGTTTGAGGCCTTATTAGAAAAGTATGCAAATCAAAGTCTAACGCAAGGGGAATTATACGGAAATGGGTTTCCTTCCGCTCATTATCCTATTGCTGATTTCAATGCATTATTTCTACCATGGCATGTTTCTGCTCATTTTGAATTCGAGCGAGTAACATTAAGGCACCTTTTAGACTGGGCTCTATTTTTAGAGAAAGATGGTAATAAAATTGATATTGGTTTATTTAGAGAAGCAAAGCATAAGTATACTTTTGGGTATGGCCCGTTTGCAGATATTCTAACTGATATATCTATACGATACCTTGGATTGCCAAAGGAAGTTCTTCCCATTGAAATAGTTGCAGATGCTGAAAAGTGCGATAAACGATTGTCGGACAGGGTGTTTGATAGAATGTTTGAAGATACTATACCGGCTTCTGATACAAACATATGGAGAGAAAGATGGAAATTATTTAAGTATATATGGAAAGATGGGTGGAAATATAGGGGTTTGTATGGTATGAATCCAATGAAATTCATGCTATATAAAATATATGGTGTCTTGTTTAAGGTTGGAGAGGATTAATATGCTATTCTTTATGAAACAGTTGCTATTTGCTTTGGCAATGGCAGCTCCTTTTGTTGCATGCAAGTCAAATAAAGATATTCTAACTGATGCAAAAATTAATACAGTATTGTTGTCCTATGTTGTGGAATCGTCTTCAACACCGGAAGACATTGAAGATGCGGGTTGTTATATTAATCCAGGTGAATATGCTCTGATTATACCGAATATACTGTTATGTAAGAAAAGTGACGGCAATCTCCATATAATTGAAAACACTATTGAGGGTGTTAAAAATTATAAGTATGAGTATTGTGGCAAATCGGGTGTTTTGGAAATAAAAGAAGGTAAATATAGATTGGTTTTTGAATCCGATTTATATACATTTTCAAATAACTCAAATTTTGATAGGTCTATAATTGATGGCAGTATTATTGAGTATGATGTTTCTAATTGGTTGTTCTTTGAGTTAAACGAAAAAGGTATATACCCCCATCTCTTTCTTTGTTATGCATTTATGGATAATTTGGCTAGGCGTTTCCCGGAATATATTACCAAATACGATCCAATGGCATTAACAGCATATACTGTGGACGGGATAACAGTTTATCCATTTCCAAGTATAAGAGATAAATTAGTGGATGCCGGGTTTAATGAGTGGCCAATATATATGAAAGGCATAGAGGAAAAGGGGACTTATTCGTTCAATGGTTATACAAAAACTTTATTACCAACACCTGCTTACCGAACATTTATTTATAAAGTTCATGAAAGCGATAGTAGCGATGAAACAAATATAATGAAGAACAAGAGACAGTTTTATCTTCAAGCAGGAATTCATTCTGCGGAAGTAATGTCACAAATAGGTTCATGTCTTTTTGTGGAGACGCTTGTTTCAGGTAATAAGCGTTCACAACATTTACTTTCTAATTATGATTTCTGGGTTGTCCCATGCTTAGATGGGTATGGTGGAATGCATGGTGATTCATGGACTGCCGCGACTATTAATGCGAACAGGAATTTTGTTACACGCTGGTGGAAGTTAAATTCCGCACAGTTATATAATAGTGGTCTGGTAGCTGGTGATCAGTTTACAACTCAATTATCCATGGCATTAATGGATGTAATTGTTCCTGATGTTTTTCTGGATTTACATACGTTAAATGATCTTGTTACTGTTCCATCCTCTACTAATATAACAATGGAGTTTATAACATCTTCTTCGTTTAAGTTATATGAGGATGCATTACAAACGGCAGATATAGTTGCAAAAGCAATACAGGATAAGTATCCTGAAATTTTTAAGGGGACAATCCCGAGAACAGTAATAGGATACGATTATATGAATGGGGCAACTGGACGAGCATATATGGCATATAAACATAACGATGCTACAATAGCATTGGTTGAGGTTAATAACACTTTAGCAAAGGATGATAATACACTCAATTCTTCTATGGCATTAAGTGTTGCTGCTTATGGGATTAGAAATTTTATTTATACCTTATGCAATTACAACGTCACACATTGTAGGATGATTGCGAGGGATTGATTCCGTGCTGTTTTACCATGTTGATAATAATATTAGTAGTAATAGGAAGATAATATCAATAATTTGAATATGAAAGGCATAGTACTTGCTGGAGGTTCCGGCACAAGATTGTACCCTATAACCAAGGGTGTGAGCAAGCAATTACTCCCAATTTATGATAAACCAATGGTATATTATCCCATCAGTGCCCTAATGCTGGCAGGAATAAGGGATATACTTATCATTAGCACTCCTTACGACCTGTCTGGGTTTAGGCGTTTGCTTGGAGACGGCTCAGACTACGGAGTTCACTTTGAGTATGCTGAACAGCCTAGCCCTGATGGACTTGCTCAGGCTTTCATTATTGGTGAAAAATTCATTGGTGATGATTCAGCTTGCTTGGTTCTAGGTGATAACATCTTCCATGGCGCAGGATTCACCTATTTGCTGAAGAAAGCTGTTGAAGATGCGGAAGTAAATAAGAAAGCTACTGTGTTTGGCTATTGGGTACATGACCCTGAAAGATATGGTGTGGCAGAGTTTGATAAAGAAGGAAACTGTCTTTCCATTGAAGAGAAGCCTGCAAATCCTAAATCAAATTATGCCGTTGTAGGTCTCTATTTCTATCCTAACAAAGTGGTGGATGTAGCAAAGCATATCAAACCCTCTGCCCGTGGCGAACTGGAGATTACAACTGTTAACCAAGAGTTTTTAAAGGATGGCGAACTGAAGGTTCAGACACTTGGCCGTGGGTTCGCTTGGTTAGATACAGGTACTCACGATTCACTCTCTGAGGCATCAACCTTTGTTGAAGTGATAGAAAAACGTCAGGGCTTGAAGATAGCTTGCCTTGAAGGAATCGCATATCGTAACGGTTGGATTACAGAAGAGAAAATGCGTGAGTTGGCTAAACCAATGCTGAAGAACCAGTATGGGCAGTATCTGCTTCGCGTGATTGATGAACTTAAGGAAGAGGTAAACTCAGACACCTTTAGAAAATAAGCTTATGGCAAGCATTGAAGATGTAAGGATTATTGAACTGCCAAAGTTCTTGGATGCTCGTGGGAATCTTTCCTTTGCAGAACAGAACAACCACATTCCTTTTGAAATCAAGAGGACATACTGGATTTATGATGTTCCCGGAGGAGAGGATAGAGGTGGTCATGCATTCAAGGAAAACCAAGAAGTAGTTATTGCTCTTTCGGGTGCATTCGATGTGGTGGTAGATGATGGTGAGAACAAGAAAACCTTCAGCTTAAATAGGTCGTATTACGGCCTTTACATACCTGCGGGTCTTTGGAGAGAGATGAAAAACTTTTCAACTAACTCATTGGCGTTGGAGTTTGGTTCCACTCACTATGATGTGGCTGACTATATTCGCGACTATGATGAATTACTAAAACTGAAGAAAGATGGCAAAATATAGTGTATTTGACTGCTCAATGGTGGAGCTGGACAAACACCATAGCGACCGTAAAGGAAACCTTACGGTGGTTGAAAATGGTGAAACCTTGCCATTTGACGTAAAGAGGGTGTACTATCTTTATGATGTACCGGGAGGTGAATCACGAGGTGCCCATGCTCATAAGGAGTTGGAACAACTGATAGTGGCGGCTTCTGGATCTTTCACAGTAACGCTAGATGATGGAAAGGCAAAGCGCTCTTTCTTCTTGAACAGACCGTACCAAGGTTTATACGTTAAACCCGGGCTATGGCGTGATTTGGAGGATTTCTCTTCTGGTGCGGTTTGTATGGTGTTGGCTAGTGAGGTGTATAAAAAAGAGGATTACATTAGGGACTACCAGGAATTTATGGCTTTTAGAGAGGACTAGTTTTTGTATATTTGATATGCACATATTAAAATCTTTTGTTATTGTCTGTTTGTTGATTGTATTGGGAATAGCAAATAGTTGGAGTCAATCAAATAATAGTATTGTTAAGCTAAATTCAAAAAGATCTTTATCTGCTCAAATAACAGATAAGGTTCAATTGTATGAGGTAGAAGAAGAAATTGATTTATCAGGAAAGACAATTAGATTCCCTGCAGGAAGTCAAATAGTGTTCCAAGGTGGAAGCATAAAAAATGGTATCATCGAGTCGGATTGTTTGTTGTTGAATGAGTGGAGTTTTGACAATGTTGATATAAAAGGGAATGTTGATTTTACACAGCCAATTTCTGTACCTATAAATAAAACCAAGGAGTTTATAACAACTATCCTTAAATTTAAACCCGACAATTCTGTACTACCGACTGTATTTGTTTTTTCCTCAAATCAGGTTTATAAGTGGAATGGGGAGCTAATAATTAATAAAAAAAATGTAACCTTAACAGGAGGAGGCACAATTGAAGGTACTATTCATCTTGGTTCCGATAGTAAAACATTTAAAAAATTGAAATACGATGCTTATTCAGCTACTTCGCACGCTAATATCATAATATCAAATCTTAGGTTCTCCAAATATAATGTAATAGGCACATCTGAGGATAGTGATTATATAGAAAAATATATAGAAACAGCCAAACTCACACCTGACAATATTGCTATCTCATTAGTTAATAGTTGTAATGTGAAAATTGAAGGTTGTTTTTTTGATAATGTCCCTTATCCTATTGTTTATACGCCCAATGAAACATACGTGAATCAAAATGTTCGCCGGTTAAACATTATAAATTGTGATTTTGAGTTCTGCAAAACAGCTGTATATGCCCCATCAAATACTGAAAATTCTTTAGAGTATGGAGATCTGATTTTTTCAAATAATAATGTACTACCAACATACAGAGGACTTGATGTTAGCTGTATAGACGGTTTAAAAGTATTCAATAATACTTTCAATACTTGCTCAAAAAAACAGTTTGGCTCTAATATTTATGCATATCTGGCAGGACAGGTTGTTATTACAAATAATAGTTTTTATGGGGAATATAATGGAGAGTCAATAATACTTGATTCGCCTGGTAATTGTTTAATAGACGGCAATCTTTTTAGCTCACAGGGGACTGCTTTTCAACCATCAATAAAGGGAGGAATTGCATGTGTTAGAATTAAAAGAACTGATAAGATACATTATACTTCTGGTCTTTCTATCACTAACAACTTGTTTACGAAAGTAAATAGACTTCCCATTTTTGCTGAAGGATACTTTAGAGGTGCGAATATTCAAGGTAATATAGTTTCAGGTACTCAATATAGGACTAATAAGGGCATACTATATTATTATAATTCAACATATATGGATGAAACCCATCTTCAGCCAATGAAGATGACAGATAATATCTTGGAAGACGCTTCTGGAACACTAGAACTAAGAATGGACGTGATTCATGATTATATGAATTCCAATGGATTGTATCCAGAATTAGCGTGGGACAAGAATAAAAATCTTTATAAAATAAAGGAGGGTGGAAAGTATCATGATGTAAAGGTTTTGAGTTGCTTAAAATCAAAGCCTATTTATGTGATTGCTCCTGTCAAATCTTCATATACAGGCGAGGTGCCCTTTGTGTTTAATGGGGTATATTACACAATAAAAGTAAATCCGCAGACAACTGATACAAAATTGTTGAATGATATAATTGCTGCACTAAAAGTTGACTTTAACGAAACCCACCTGTTTAAGATTATCGATAATAACTTATGGATAGTCGGAAAAAGTGAAGATGTACCAGTTTTTACTCCTATGTGGGAAATCAGCGAAAAGACAGCTCCATACCGTTTTCAAGTTGTTTATCAGAATCTTGGGTACCGTTTAGTAATTAAGGATGTTGATAGTAAGAATTTTATAGGAGTTCCGTTATACAACTGTGGCATTGATTCAAATGACGATGGTAAAATTGTGGTATTTGATGATGTAATAACAGTTCTTAAAACTACCAAAAAGAATGAAAAAGCAGAATTGACATTTAGAGAAAGACCTAAATCAAAAAATAGCTATAAATGGATATATAATGATATGTTTTTTGCTTGTGGTGATGGTGGGTCAATGAAAACTGGCAAGTTGTTGTCGGAAATAGTATCGTTATGTTATGCTGATAGGGCAAAAGTGGTTCAAAACACATTGGTTTTTGAGGACGCTAATAAAGAATATGGATTTCTCTCGTCGGGCTTTGCCTGGTATTCTACATATAACAAACATGTAGTGGATTATAAATTTATAACTGCTAATGGCGTTAAATACGATCCGGAAAAAAAAGTATATAATGATTTTGGCCCTTCGTCAGATAGACCCTTTAATCAAAAAATAGGATTTAGGTATTTTGATACATCAATAGGCTGTCCCATTTTTTGGGATGGAAAGTACTGGGTGGATTCTGACGGGAAAAAACGCTAGAAGACTTGACAAGAGAGGTTTTTTTAAGGGAACAGGCTAAGAGAATGGGTGTAGGAGGATTCGTGGTTGAGAATATGGTGCTGCTTAAAGATATTTCGCAGATTGATTTTACGCTGAGGCAATTGTATGGGCGGAATTCTCGATGAAAGTTTTCGTCGAGTGGACACGTTTTAGTTGGCGACCTCTGTGTGTGTGGCGTAAGGCTCTTTTGCGTGGTTTGTCTCCATTTAGCATGTAGCCATGCCTTTCCCTCTTATATCACAGAACACGTGGAACGAGCTGCAGCATCAAGTCGGAATGAGCTATGCGGAGGCGCCTGAGGTGATTATGAGAGTATATTAATTATGATATAGCGAAGGCGTCTCACCGGTTGAGGATGAATTATGATCTCCGCAACTCCGCTTCGGACGGCTCCCAGCGTATGCTGAACGCCATCGAGCAGGGCTCTCCTCTGCCCATCCATCGGCACCGGAAATCCTCCGAAACGGTGGTTTGTTTACGGGGTAGGCTGGTGGAGGAGTTCTATGACGAGTTGGAGCGCCGCTGCACCGAGGCCATCGAACTCTCGCCCTGCGGCCCGGTAGTCGCCCTGAACATCCCCATCGGCCAATGGCACACCGTCCGCGCCCTGGAATCCGGCACCGTCATAATGGAAGTTAAAGACGGGCCGTATGAGCCCACGGGGGAGGAAGATATACTGGCTTTGTAATCGGCCTTATTGGGCGTGATCTCGGCATAGGGCTTCCATCAGTCGCTGGAGGACAAGTGCCACCGGATTCCAGAATGCTGTGGAGCCAGGGACGGAAATACCTATCCATCGGCACCCTACTAAAGACGAGTCTTTCGTTATCCTGCGAGGCAAGGTTAGAGTGACTACTCACAATGATGATGGCTCTATCATAGAAGATGTGGTGTTGAGTCAAGAGAGTGGCAACAATGGGGTTGACATCCCTAAGAATGTGTGGCATAAGCTGGAGTCGTTAGAGGCAGGGAGTGTTGTCTTTGAGTGCAAGGAGGGGCCGTTTGTGGAGCATGAAGAGGAAGGGGTGATGACGGTTAAGGGTTAAAGGTTAATGACTTTAGGCGAACACGAATGACACGAATCAAACGAATATTGGATGCGGTGTGGGAGGCTTTCCGCTACCTGTTTCTTACCCCGAGTTGGGGGAGCAAGCGCCGTCGCGCCCAGGAAGAGTATGAAAGGATGTTGGAGGAAGGGAGGTCTTGCTTTTTTAATTGGGTATATTTAAGAGTCTTTAACTTGGATGTATATAAGATGCTGTGTAAACGCGGAATTAATCATAAAAAATGAGCCAGGTGAAGTTCACGTTCTTTCGGAAGTATTTCAAAAGACGCCATAAGAAACCGGCGCTTTCGGTTCCAGAGGCGTATCCTTTGTCGCCTTGCATCATACCACCGTATGTGGATAATACGGGAGTGATGGAGGAGAACAAGGGGTATGTGCCGGTGTCTCTTCTTGTGCGGGCAATTGATGACGACCAGATGCTCAACATCGCTGTAGCGGGAAACTACGGTGTGGGAAAAAGTTCAGTTATTAATACGGCTGAAAATAAGCTGGATAGGTGGTGGCGGTTTTGGAGGAGGCATCGTTTTATCCGGATATCGTTGGCTTCACTACTTACGAGGGAGAATAAGTTGGCTAAAGAAAAGCATACGCCACTTCCTGAAGGGAATGTGGATGTGGTTACAGACGCACAGATAGAATACAGTATCCTCCAGCAAATCTTATATCACGACAAGCCACAAACTACTCCTAAGAGCAGAATACGTCGGATTCACAAGACTATATGGTATAAACCGTGGGTTATTGCTCTTTTGAGCATTGTGTCTTTGATCTCTTTGGCCTTTATCTTTAAACCGTCATGGGCATCTGGATACACCACTTTTGACGGAGCAAGTGAATGTGTTCTGGATCTTTTGAAATGGGGCCCGCTGGTGGTCCTGGGCCTTATTTTCATCATCCTTTTCCGGTATTTGGGGCGGCATTATTCTTTTGCTGTGGACAAGGTAGGGTACAAAGATGTTGAGATGAAACTTAAGGAAGAGATGTCTGTCTTCAACGCTTATCTGGACGAGATTGTTTATTTCTTCGAGAGTACGAAGTATGATGTGGTGGTTTTAGAAGACCTTGACCGTTTTGCCAACAAGGAGATTATCTTTTACAAACTGCGAGAATTAAATACGATCCTCAACAACTCTAAGAGCATAAAGCAGAAAGTTAACTTTGTATATGCTGTGCTGGATGACCTGTTTGATGCCACGGAGCGAGTAAAGTTCTTTGACTATATCGTCACAGTTATCCCTGTTATCAATTCCCTGAACTCTTATGAGAAATTGAAGGAGAAAATTCGGCCGGCAGAAACATTTGAAAAGTTGGGACGCACGGAGCTTTGGAACCTTTGCGACTATTTGCAAGATATGCGTCTACTGTTGAACATCGTTAATGAGTACAACCAGTTTGTCATGCTTCTGGACTCCAATGTGATGTCGGAGAAGGTCCTCTTTGGCCTTATAGTTTACAAAAATTATGTTCCGGATGACTTTGCCAAGATGTATAACAAAGCCGGTGTTGTTGCGGGTATTCTGGAAGATGCGGACAAGCAGAGGAAGAAGATTCTGGCGGGCTACGATGAGGAAATCGCGGGGCTGCAAGTTAAGATAGGGGAGGCGAAGGATAATCTGAAAAAGAAGCAGATTGCTCTTCGAAAACGTTATCTGGATAAGGCTAAAGAGCTAACGAACTATTCCTCCTATGATATGCGAGTTCGGTATGGTGGGATTGATTATCAGTTTGGTGCAGTTGCTGAGAATCCGTCAGTTTTCCAACAGGTGAGGGATGGTAATGCCAATACATTCCGTTTTAATAACTCAAACTCAATACCAATACCGTCATTTGATGTAGTTGACAAAAATCTTGTTGGAATCAATGGCTTTGATGCCACTATGGCCCAGTATGAGGAAGAATCCAAACGTGCCATCGAGGAGTTAGAGAGTTCCATACAGTCGTTATCCAATAGAAAGAGGGACTTGCCGCATACGATAGAGGGTATCTATCAGGCTTATACGGAGAGCCTTGATGAGAAGCTGACGTTGCTTGGACGTATTGAGACGCAGCAACTTGTTAAGTTTCTTATACTGAATGGCTATCTCGACCGGCATTACCAATACTACTTGTCATATTTTTACCCCAATTCGCTTTCTAGGGAAGACCGTGTCTTCGCGATGCGAGCAGCACGTCGTGAAGGAATTCAGTATGATGTTAGGTTGAATCAGCTGGATGAAGTGATTAAAAGGTTCTCCGAGGAGGATTTCTCTTCAAATGAATCGCTCTTGAATGTTGACCTTGTCCGTGAAATCTTTGACAAGAATAATCAGTATCAGTCGTATCGTGCGCCAATATGCAATCATATTACAAAAAATAGGCGTCTGGACTTCATTCTCTTAGCGTATAAGGCGCAACCTACTGTCCCGTCTTCGTTCTTCTTTTCCCTATTTAGAGAGTTTGATTTCTGGAATGAGATTGAACAGGAAGGACTCTCACCAGAAGATCAGGATGCCCTCCGTGAGATTTATGTTAGATTTGGAGATCTTCGGGAAGGCCGGGTTAATCCCCGGTTCCGTTCCTGGCTACTGGATAACTATACATTCTTTGAGAGTCGTTGGGACATCATTACCCCCAAGCGGGCGCTGAATGTGTTTGCGGCCTGTACTCCGGTATTTACTGCACTTTCATTAAAGAATACTCCCGAATTAATCGTTCCAGATATCATTGAGAATAGGCGCTACGAGTTCTCCCGTAAAAACGTAAATGCGATTGTTCGTAAGTTGGGGTTTTTTGAGGCGTACAAGAATGCGGCTTATTCCGCTATTAGGGATGCGAATGTCCCAGCCTTGTCACGAGCCGTTGCGGCCAATTGGTCACATGCACTCAAATCTGTCTTCCCGGATACTAGTGTTCATGAAAGGCCGGATACCCAATATGTTCTCCTAAATGATTCTGAAACTCCCAAAGCAGAAGTATGTCGTTATCTATCCAAACAGCGGATCCGAATTACCTATGCAGACCTTCTACAGGATAGCGTCCTTGGTCGGGTATTTGAGAATTCTTTAGTGGCGCCCACATGGAAGAACATTTACTATTATGCGGTATCAAAAGGGAAGGGCCTGCCGCTTCAATTCCTGTATAACAATATTTTCAAGGACAAGGTCGGAGATTCTTTATCATCGGATGAAGAATCAGCGGTGGCTAAGCTCCTTGTATTTAGTGATAGCGTGAAGGTTCCCAAGTATTCGGAGTTTGTCCCTCTCTTCACGACGCCTTTCAGCAGTATTCCTTTTCAAATACAGCAGCCAAGGATGAAAGTGCTGGTAGAAAAGAAATTGCTGGAGTTCAATCCTGCAAATTATAAGTTCATATTTGACCATTATCCTTCCCTCTACACTCAATTCCTTGTAGATAATTTGGATGGTTTTGTTCTGCATCCGGAGGATTATCCCATTAATAAATCAGACGCGTTGATTGCCATTCATTCGCTCTCGACAAAGAAAGCAAAGTTGGATTTCATCCGCGCCATCAAGGTCCAGGATCTTGTCTTTGACTCCGCGTTTGTCTCTATAGCACGTAAGTTTATTGAAAATGGAGATTTAAAGGTAACTGAAATCGGTCCTAAACTTCTGCTTTCTATCATCGCAGATGCTCCTGCTGCCACCCGGGGGACCATTGGAAGAAGGGCGATACTTTCCTTGGATTATGACAAGGTAGTTGTTACTGATGTCCTCAATGCAATGGGAGGTGAATACCGAAAGATTATGACAGTCACGACGACTTCGACCATTACCTATAGCTTGGATGCCATCAAGATATGTAATGACTTGGTGGCAAAGGGCTACATTGCGAACTGTGAAAAGAAGAACAGCAAAATAATCATATACAAAAAGTGAAGATACTCGTGGCAGGAGCCAAAGGATATGCCCGGTCATGGCTGGGTATGACATTATTGCCATATGAAAATTACACAAGCATTATTGGATGATTTGACTGCGCAGGCGAAGGCATCTCCCCGGTTGAGGATGAACTACGATCTCCGCAACTCCGCTTCCGACGGCTCCCAGCGCATGCTGAACGCCATCGCACCGGGCTCTCCTCTGCCCATCCATCGGCACCGGAAATCCTCCGAAACGGTGGTTTGTTTACGGGGGAGGCTGGTGGAGGAGTTCTATGATGAGCTGGAGCACCGCTGCACCGAGGCCATCGAACTCTCGCCCGGAGGCCCGGTCGTCGCCCTCAACATCCCCATCGGCCAATGGCACACCGTCCGCTCCCTGGAATCCGGCACCGTCATCATGGAAGTCAAAGATGGGCCTTATGAACCGACAGGGGAGGAAGATATACTGGCTTTGTAATCGGCCTGTAACAGGATAGTGCGGGCTCTGAAATTGAACTAAAATCTGATTGACTATCTTCTTACTCCTTGCAAGGCATAGTTAAAGCAAGTTTTACCTTTGCTCTTGCTTCGTTCGTTAGTTCAGAATTATTCTTGCATACCCGAATTAAATTAAGATAAAAGATGTTTGAATTTATAAAGCCACAGGTGAAAGTCCAACTGAATATGCCTCCGGAGAAGCCACGGGACATAGACAGCGAAATAGACTGGAAGATTATCGACCAGTTGCACAATGCAGTGCTCAACTTCTCGAAAAACAGCATGCAGGCCAAGAAGATTATGTTCACCTTGCTGGGCATATTTGTAGCAGCTTTGCTCCAAGCACCTACATGGTATGCCATTGTGAAATGGTTTCCCGTGGTGATAGGAATAGTTTTGCTCTTCTGGGCTTTTGATGCCTCAACATATTACTACCAGGAGAAATTGAGAGCACTGATGGATGTTAGGTTTAGAGCGTTAAAGAAAAGATATTCCACTGAACTGGGCTCGGATGAATATACACTACCTGGTAAGAGAGAAAAGGGCTGCCGTGCATGGCGTTCCATTTTTAACGGTTCTGTGGCGTTTTATCCTGTGATTATTATCGTTTTCGTAGTGTGTTGGATATTAATAGAGATGGGCGTTATAATATGAGGGTGTTTGTAAGCTATACATCAAAAGACCCGGCTGTGACCAGTGAACAGTTGGAAAAAGTCGAGGCTAGACTGAAACCTTTCTGCTCGTCCTTTATTGACTTGCTACACAATGAAAAAGGCAAGCAATGCAGGGTGGATCGTGAGCTGCGACGCTGTGACGTGGTATTGCAACTTGCATCGCCAAAGTACCAGTCCGAGTGGGTTCAGAAGGAACTTATAACGGCTAGGAAAAAAAACAAACCGGTCATAAGGGTTGGGATTAACGAATTGTTGGAGATGGAAGACGAGCAGTTGTATCTGATGCTCTCGGATGTTGACAAAAAGGGCTGGTCAGTATGGGGTATCTTGACCGTTGCGTTGCTGATATGCTTGGGTATCAGTGTCCTTGGTATATGGTTGTCATATCTTTATGTGGGCAAACAGTCGGTTGGCAGCGATGTGATGACGGCAAGGGGCGTGTTCGGGGACAGTTGGGGCGGCGTGAATGCGATTATATCCGCTTTCGCCTTTGCGGGTGTGATTGTGACGCTCTTCTTGCAGAATAGAGACCTGAACCTGCAGCGCAAGGAGATGGCGAGGCAGCGCGAAGAGTTTGAGAAAGAGAATGAGACGTTGAAGCAGCAGCGGTTTGAAAATCTGTTTTACAATATGCTGAATCTTCAACAGGAGATTGTGGCTGGTTTGCGATATGAGTATAAGGAGGAAGAATATGTTTTAGTACCTTCAGGAATAGATGCTTCTCCGGTTCAAGATAAACGGAAAGTTAATAGGGTTGTTACAGGAAGAGAGGTTTTTAGATATACATTTGAAAGAGCAGAAATATACTTGGCGGAGCGTGACCAATATAACCAGCGAATTGTCGTAAATGGTTATAGGGAGTTCTTGAACGCAAAGGGATTATCAGAATATGATGAAACGTGGATTCCTACTATATTTGACCATTATTTCCGTCATCTGTATAAGATTATTCAGTTTGTTGATAATCAGGGTTTTTCTTTTAGCGAGGCATATCGATATGTGGCTTTGTTAAGGGGAACATTATCACGATATGAACTTGTATGGGTTTACTATAATGCGTTGAATCCTGTATTCCACAAATTTCAGGAGTTGATAGAGAAGTATAGTCTTCTGAAAAATATGAGAGCGGACTTGTTGACTAGAAGTAAGGAATTGCTGACATATTATGAAGGGCTGCATCTAACCTTGCAGGATGTAAACGATGCAACTTTTACCACTAGAGACTTTGAGTATTACCTGACGGATGACAAGCAGGATGCGGAAAAATATTATATCACGGCCTTTTGGAAAGAAGAGGAAAAAGAGGAAGGGCTTGAATTGCTGAAGAAGTGGCGCATGTTTGTTGAAGATGCAGCGGGAAAGGTTTAAAAAGACAGGACCAGAAATGTCAATGAGATAAATCACTATGCCACGTTCAAAGAAGACAAAAGGCAGTTTCAGGCGCGATGAGAAAGGTCGCGTTATGCTTGGTTCTGCCAAAGAAATGGCGGAGTGGGTGAATCAGGGCTTTAAAGAGCAGGAGGACAAGAACGATCCTGACATACCCTTTAAACGGCATTTTATTGACCTCAGCAATTGTGTCCTCTATATCTCTTATCCTGTAGGCAGTAATGAACCTGTCTCCCGAATCTTCAATCTGTGTGATATGGCAGGTGAAGTGCCGGGGATAGAGAAAATAGAGGGTGACTCAAATTATTTGTTTGAGGTTACATTGGACATTCATCTTGATGGCTCGGAACTGTATGGGAACTTCTTCCATTATGTGAAGTTTGATGGGAAGGTTAGGATGGACAATGTTACCGTCCGTAGCAATTTCAGTTGTTTCAAGTGCCTGTTCTCGGACAATGTCTATATGCAGAGTTTGCATGTAACTGGACGTTCTGATTTCGAGCAATGTGAGTTCAGAAGAGGACTTGTAATGAACGGGGCAGATGCGGATCTCTTTCATTTCAACAATTGCACTGTACAAGAACGTCTCAGGCTTTCTTCTGTAAAGTTGAATAATCATCATATTGATGGCTACCATCAATCCATAGAGATTACCAACTGTTCGGTTGATAATCTTGAACTGTCCAAGGTAAACACTGCTGGATTGCCCGTATATATGGGAGATTCCACGATTGCCGGGATGCATATTGACAAGGTTTCTTTGGATGGTTCTCTATGCTTTTATTCCTGTTGTTTGGTAGGTGTTATGACAATGGTGATAGATGAAGGCGGGCAGAAGAATAAGATTAAACAGATAGACTTCCATAGTTGCGAAATAGATGGGCAGTACCATATAGAGAATACGGATATTGAGAAGTTGAAGTTCAACTTGTGCAAGATTGGGGATAAGGGCAGGCTGAGGTTGTCGCAATGTAGCGTTAAAGAATTGACGGCTGGATGTTCGTCAGTGTTCGGGCAGATGGATATACTTGATAATAGTGTCTCAACACTCTGTTTGGAAGGTGCTTGCGTACAAGGGTATCTAAACTTCCAGGGCAATAAGGTGGAAAACTATGCGGACAGACAGACTTTGCGTTTGCTTAAGAATGAGGCAAGAAAAGTAAATGATGACGTCGAGGCTACGAGGCTGTATGCAAAAGAAATGAACTTGCTGCTTGCGGACAAAAGCATACCCAAGGGGGACAAGGTTTCTTTATGGATAAACAAGTGTTTCAGTAAATACGGGGAGAGTTGGAGCCGGGCTTTATGGGTTATTATGTTGTTGAGTATTGTACTGACTGTACTTATGCTTGGTTTTGGCTCTACGAGGTTTGGCTTTAACCCTTCTGGTGTATTTATGGGGGTTAGGCAATTCGTCACAGTGTTGTTGGATAGCATTAATGTGTTCAGTATTCCGCTGTTTAGTGATACTATCGAAAAATATGGTCTGAATGTGTTCGGACAAATACTGTATTTTTTCATCAAGATTGTTGTGGCCTACGGTACGTACCAGTTTGTGATGGCTTTCAGGAAGTATGGGAGGAAATGAAAATGCTTCAATCAAGAATGCAGAGACAAATCCCGGAAAGATTATCTCATTATACGAGTTTGGAGGCGTTGAAGAGTATCCTTTCAGACGAGGATGGTAAGGGTGTCTGTTTTTGGGCTTTCTCAAACAAGTGCAAGAATGATGATCAAGAGATAAAAATGGGCGAGTATATGCTCAAGCGTGTAAGAACTGCTCTTCCTTCCAAATCCTCATTACTCTACGAATTCAGTGGCTATGAGAATACTGCTTCAGTATCGTTCATGGAAGGTGAGGTTAACCAACATATGCTTGATGTGTATGGCCGCTATCGACTTGAATTTGATCTAAGAAATCTAGGAATTGGTGTTCTGACTGATGGCCTTGTTGACTGCGAGTATGTGTCAGAAAACGAAATAAAGGGATTTGCTGATGAATACTGCGAAATGATTAGCAGCACAGTGAGTTCAATTCCCATCCTTCAGAAAAAGTATGGAAAGATGTCTGCCCCACCAATTAATAACATTTTTCATTTTATTATGATGGAAATGGATATAATGGCTAAGGTTATTAGTTTGAAGGAATTGAAATGGAGCGAGGAGAAGGAGTGGAGAAAGGTGTTGGCGTTTAAGGAAGGTGCTGAGGTATTAGAGTTCAATGGGAAACCATATACCAAATACTTCCTTGAAAAGAAGTTGCTAACCGGAATTACTGTGTTTTGTGCACCAGATGCCTTAGATAAGGCTTATGATGATTCGAATGAGATAAAAGAGTATATCTCTAAGAGAGGGTACAGCGCAAAGGTGATGGTTGAGACGTTTGAAGCATGAACAAAGATTTGACTTTTGTTTCCGAAATGATAAAGATTCAAATCTGAATAACTCCACCAAACAGATAGAGAATTACTAATTTAATGTGATTTAGACCATTATGGTGAAATTATTCATAAGCAGCATACAGCGGGAGTTTGAGGCGGAGCGTCGGGAGGTGGCGGCATACATCCGGCAGGATGCGGTGATGGGACGGTTCTTCGAGCCGTTCCTGTTCGAGGAGTTGCCCGCCAAGGATGTGTCTGCACAGCAGGCTTACCTGACGGAAGTGGCAGAGACGGATGTGTATCTGGGCCTCTTCGGGGTG
>JAEEGL017207667.1_pt1 | contig 37631 bp, 21 predicted proteins | sample 9134231 | NCBI WGS metagenome assembly JAEEGL01 (sample SAMN16246548, study PRJNA631951) | gut metagenome | biome: gut microbiome; feature: rumen; material: fiber-attached | host: Bos | place: Iran: Karaj | collected 2018-10 | reverse complement strand
ACCGTGGCTTTCTGGTCGGCAGTGACAATCAAGTCAATCATTGGATGTTCGGGCGCAATAACCATGTACGTTGCGCCAAACAATGTATCGCAACGAGTGGTGTACACCGTCAGTTTTGCATCCACGCCGTCGAGTTCAAAATCAACTTCGGCACCTGTGGAACGACCAATCCAGTTACGTTGCATATCTTTAACGCCGGCAGGCCAGTCCAAGCCATCAAGCCCCTGCAACAAACGTTCTGCATACAACGGAATACGTAACATCCATTGTTTCAAATTCTTACGATTAACTTGGCAACCACATTTCTCATGTGAGCCATCGTTCAAAACTTCCTCGTTTGCACACACAGTCTTACAGTTCGGACACCACCAAACTTGAGCATTGTCGTAGTATGCAAGACGTTGGGAATCAACATATTTTCGTACTTCTTCCTTACCTTTTGCCTCAATATCGGCAGGAATAGGCAATTCAGAAATTGGGCGACCTTTTTGTTGTTCCTTGTCGAACCACGTGTTGTAGAGTTTAATGAAAATCCACTGGGTCCATTTGTAATATTTCGGGTCGGTGGTATTTATTTCGCGATCCCAGTCGTAACTCAAGCCCAACGCCTTGATTTGGCGACGGAACGTGTCGCAGTTTTTCTTGGTCGTAATGGCAGGATGTGTTCCTGTTTGAATAGCATATTGTTCAGCAGGCAGACCGAATGCGTCCCAGCCCATAGGATGAAGCACGTTGAAGCCCTTCATACGTTTGTATCGGCTCACAATATCGGTAGCCGTATAACCCTCGGGGTGACCGACGTGCAACCCTGCTCCCGACGGATACGGGAACATGTCAAGTGCATAAAATTTCGGTTTCGATGTGTCTAAAACAGTCTTAAAGGTTTTGTTCTTTTCCCAATACGCCTGCCATTTCTGCTCAATTTCGGTAAAATTGTAATCCATAACACTATGTTTGAAAAATCGTTGCGAAGATACAATTTTTCTTAAATATTTTTATACAAAAAAGAGAGGCGCTCCAAATTGGAATGTCTCTCTTTTCATGATTTAAACGACGCCTAAGCATCACACTATCACCAGAATTTGTTGTTTTCTTTACTATATTCAAAACCGACATTCGCAAGGCGGGAAATGATTTCTTCCTTGTCTATTTGCATATCTTCACAAAGAGATTCGAGAGAAGAATACTGATCACGGAGTTTCATATTGATGAAACTCATCAGCATAAAAGGATCTTGTGGAAGATGTTCCATTACTTGACAATTCTTTTTGCCGTTGCGTGTGTAGCCGATTTCAAACGATATTCCTGTACTCTTTTAGCCAATTTCCCCGTACGTTTTTCGTACAACAGCAAGCGACTAATTTCAACTGGCGTATAGGTATTGAGATTTACGCTGGTAACAGGAGTCTGATGTTCCGTATTCTCAAATTGTCCTGGCGTTCTCAATGATTTCAGCGTGCTACTTATGCTCGGCATATTTTGTACTATACCGTTCACAAACTCCAATGGTTTACCATTTTCTGCCGTAATGAAAAAGAAATTATTATCCTCGTTTCCTTCGGCAATGGCATCATATGCATCGGCCATTACAACCAAGTAATATTTTCCCGTTACCTGTGGCATCCAATATGCAATAGAATATCCGTCACCTACCTCGTCTCCTGCTGCTATATCCAGATTGTTCCAATATCCACCACACGAGGCATCCGTGCTATCCTCAGGCAGTACGCCGTAATGATCGTCATTGTCGCCATAGTCTTTCGTATAGTAATCTTCGTAAATGATTCCATATTCCTTGGCATTATTCGCATTGTAATACATATATATGGCAGTCCAGTTTTTAGAAGCAGAAATGTCCTCTGTTCCCGAATTGAAAATGCTATATGTTACTTTACGCCAATTTGGATCCTCGCTGTCAGGATCTTCGGCATCGTCATAATCAGCATCAACAGCAGAATAAGCCAACAAATCGTAACCCGACGTTCTGTCTTCCGAAGCGATGGTTGAGCCCGAAACCGAAACGCTGTTCTTGTTTTGACCGACGAAAGCGGCGAAGACAAAGCTATTCAAGAAGAAATCATAATCAACCCAAATGCTACCGTTGTCACCCCAACTTTTTCCCCACGAGTTACGTACACGGAAAGCGTGTTTGCTATCGTCGTATCCTGTCAAAACCATTGCGTGATAAGCATGTTGCATACCAGGATTTTTGTAAGTGTCGGATTTTATTACAGCAGAACTGTTCCACGACATAAAATTGTCACCCAACTTTGCTCCGATAGCAATAGGACGACCTTGATTCAAATAGTATTTGAAATTATTTACCGTTTTTCCTTCTGTTTCGGAACAGATCTTTCTAAAGTTCGCAAGTTTGTTTGACGAATTTCCCTTTGGCGAGGTGCTTGTACAACTCAATTTAGAGTATGGTACCGATGAAAGCGAAGCTGCACCACTCGAAATTAAGGCGTTCAATGCAGGTTCGAAGTTTGTACCGTTACAATCGCTTCCTCTTGAACCCTTAGGAATTGCAGCCCACAAATCGGCAGGACTGGTCTGATTTGACGAACTTGCCAATTGTGTCGAAGTCCAGCCATTGTCTATTGCATCCAAAGCCGTCTTGAAATTATATCCTGTCGCCCAAGCCACACAGGTTCCATAACTTCCTTGATCTCCAATTGGAGGAAATTTTGCCGACAAATCAACTTTTGAGGCATAGTCCTTGTTGTCCTGATCAGGGTCAATGACAACATCATCGGGAATATTGTCCATATCTTCTTCGTCAAAAAGCCATCCGCTTGCCGCCTCTACTAAAATTTCGAGTAGCAACTGATTTAATTCTTCATTCTGACAACTTTGAAACAATAACGAAACACCAACCAAGAGTGCAATAAATTTCGTGTTTAATTTACGTAACATAAGCTCTGAATTTTAAGTAAATTATTCGTTTTTTAAGAGTTCTTCATATTTACGGGAACAAGGATATTCCTTATCATCGAATCTAAGCAAACCATAAAAATAAGCATTCTCGTATGTAAACTCAGCAAATTTTATACCAATAAAATCAGCGTCATCAAAAAAGCGTGATTGTATAAACGACGCTTGTTTTTCTACTTGTGAATAATTGAAAATCGCCCTACCGTGGACGCTTATCATGTCGAATTCGGCATTTGCGGAACATAGAAGCCCGTTTGCCAAAAGTTTTCCGTTGATAGTGGCATTTTGCAAAGAAAGATCTTTTTGGAATTTTCCATCCATAATGATGAAATTTCCACCAAACGACGCATAATTCATTGAGAATGAATCTTCTGCCTCAATCTCTGAAAAATAGGTATCTTTCCCTAAAACAACAAAATTGTTGAAATTAGCTTTCTTGCGGAATTTAGATTGAACGAAACTCGAAGCACCCATCACAACAGCCATCTGGAAATCGCATTCACCACGGAAATCGCATTGTTGAAAAACAAGATTTTCGTTGAATTTTGTATAGATAGGAATTTTTTGTGTATTGTCGCAAGCAGTTACTTTTCCCATAAACACGCAGTTTACGAAAAATACATTTCCCTTGACTACATCCTGAATCGACGTACTGTTCAACGGCTGAGGGTTATCCACAGCAGTGAAGTCCAGGTCGTCCATAATGATTTTATTCGTAATCGTTACATTTTTCCCCTTAGCCAACTGCTTGATAATATCTTTTGCGTAAATCTCCTTTTGTTCAGCGTGGGAACACGATGAAAACAATACGCACAAGCACAAAAACACTAATCTATAAATCCTCATTGTACATTTTTTACGATGGTAAAAATACAAAAATAATGATAGTTCGTCATAGTTTCTCAAAAATGTGAAATAAAATTTACATCTTTGCAAAAAATTGACAACGGAAGTAATGAAGAACAAAACGCTCATCGTGCTACTATTATTAGTTTCTTCGTTTTGCGTTGCCCAAGAAAATGACAGTCTGTCTGTTCCTCTCTCCGACACGGCGTACTCTCCAAACATCATAGACAAAGTGATGAGCCACTTCGAGTATTCCCGTGGTCGTGTGGCAGTGAAATATTATCCCAGTGCTGGAATTGACCCCGCGAGCGGATTGTCAATAGGCGCATTATCGTTGGTTTCAATCTCGCCGAAAGAAAAAGACAGAAAAAAGATTGTCTTTTTCCGTCCCACGTCAATTTCCACCAACATATCGTATTCCACAAAGAAATGGCTCAATTTTAAAACAGATATGATGATTTACGCAAGCCACGGCATTGTCGTAAATACATTGATTCAATATCAGATCTCGCCCGATAAATTTTACGGAATCGGCAACGACACGCTCAACACCAATCCCGTGAAATTCGACATGAAAGACTTGCTCATTAGCGGCAACGTGTCAAAAGAACTGACCTCAACCGTGTATCTTGGTTTTATGTTCGACATATCGCATCGCGACTACACCTCGCAAGGAGCAAACGAAGAGGGCTTGGACGTTCCACCGCAAAAAAACAAAACGCTTGTGGGCTTTGGTCCCCATTTCACCTTCGACCGTCGCGACAATGTGAATTATCCCGCTCACGGCGAATATATCACATTGGGTATCAAGTATTTCGCTCCTTACACAGAAGATGCCTATTCGTTCTACGAGGTTGAGATAAATGCTCGAAAATATATCACGCTTTACAAGGATTTTATTTTAGCCACACAACTGTTTTGTGGTATGAGCGAAGGCGACATACCGTTTTATAGCCTGTATCAGTTAGGTGGCATGACGCGACTTCGCGGTATTTCCAACAAATACATTTACATTGACAAAAATGCCTACTTTGCCCAATGTGAATTGCGGAAACACATTTGGAACCGCTTTGGTCTGGTGCTATTTGGCGGATTGGGCAACACGTATGAAAACATTTCGGAAGTACAATTTTCCCACATGAAATATGTGTATGGCGGTGGCATACGTTTCCAAAGCGACACGAAAAACGTCATAAACCTCCGTCTCGACTACGGTCGTGGCAGTTTTGGAGATTCTGGCATTTATATGACTATGCGTGAAGCATTCTAATCTTACGAAATAATTGTATCTTCGCAACGAATTTTATAAAACCGATTTGATATTCAAATCACAAAAGAATGAAAATGAACATTTTAAAATCTTTGAACTGGAAATCGATTGCAACAAGTTTGGCAATCATAGTAGGATTTGCGTGCATCGTCCTTTTATATTTCGACCCGATTTTTGACGGAAAAACCTTGCAACAACACGACGTTTTGCAATATCAGGGAATGGCGAAGGAAGCCCTCGATTTTGAGGAACAAACGGGCGAACCGCAACTTTGGACGAATAGTATGTTTGGCGGTATGCCGACCTATCTTATCCGCATCACGACGCATAATGCGACACAATATATCCACAAGATTTTTCATACAAATTTCCAACATCCACAAATGTTGGCAATAATGTATTTGGTATGTTTCTTTCTTGCCCTTTTACTTATTGATGTTCCTATTTGGTTAGCAATGTTAGGAGCATTGTTCTATGGATTTTCAACGTATTTTTACATTATCATAGAGGCTGGGCACATTACAAAAGCGGCGGCTCTTGGCTATATGCCACTGATTATTGCCGCAATTTATGCCACGTATATGCAGGGAAAAACATTGCTCGGAGCGAGTGTCTTCTCTTTAGTATTATCGTTGCAACTTATTGTAAATCACCTACAAATAACCTATTATACCGCATTGATTTGTGCCGTATTGGTTTGTTTTGCTTTGTATGAGGCAATCAAGGCGAAAGCCATTTTCAAAAATTTCGTCAAACCTTCGTTATTCTTGCTTGCCGGACTTATTCTCGCATTTGGGGCAAACTGCTGTAATCTGTATATGACATACGATTACGGAAAAGATTCTATGCGTGGCAAGTCGGAATTGACCGACACCGAAGACAAAAAAACTGGCGGGCTCGACAAAGACTACGCAACGGCGTGGAGTTACGGCATAGCCGAAACAATCGACTTGCTTGTTCCCAATTTTATGGGTGGAGCATCGATGGGCGAGTTAGACGAGGATTCTGAGACATTTAAGACGCTGAAAGCGAATGGTGTTCCCAATTCAAAAAAAATCATCAAAAGCATGCCGACGTACTGGGGAGAACAACCCATCACGTCAGGTCCCGTATATATTGGTGCAATCGTAATTTTCTTATTCATCTTTGGTTTGCTCTATGTTGAAGGAACTACAAAATGGTGGTTGGCACTTGTGTCGCTTTTCTCTATCTTGCTTGCGTGGGGACATAATTTTATGCCTCTCACCGATTTGTTTTTGGATTATTTCCCTGGCTACAACAAATTCCGAACTGTGTCAATGATACTTGTTGTGGCTGAATTTGCAATGCCAATGTTGGCTATTCTTGCATTGAAGAAGTTCTTCGAGGATGAACAAAAAGAACTCGCTTTCAAGAAATTAGCAATTGCCTTGGGCATCACGGGCGGATTTCTTCTGATACTCATCTTCACCTCGGGATTGTGGTCGTTTGCCGGAACACACGATAGCGAAATGTTGCCAGAATGGTTACTCCCGTCGCTCATTGCTGACCGTAAGGCAATGATGAGCAGCGATTTATGGAGGACATTATTACTCGTAATCATTACGTTTGTCATTCTTGCACTCGTTCGGTTCCAAAAACTCAAACAAATTCCAGCAATCTGTTTGCTTGCCGCCCTGGTTATGGTGGATATGATTCCTGTCAACAAACGTTTTCTTAACAACGACGACTTTGTTAAACCAGCAAAGGACTATTTCAAGGCAAATGCAGCAAACAAGATGATTCTTGCCGACAAAGACCCGAATTTCCGTGTGATGAACTTCACGGTAAGTCCGTTCAACGATGCGTCAACATCGTATTTCCATAAATCTATCGGCGGGTATCACGGTGCAAAGATGAAACGGTACCAAGAATTGATTGATTCTTGTTTGGCAAAGCGGAACTTCGACGTATATAATATGTTGAACACGAAATACTTCATAGTTCTAGGAGAAAATCAGCAACCTGTTGCCCAGCGAAATCCAGAGGCATTGGGGAATGCGTGGTTTGTGGAATCAGTGCACATGGTTCCGAATGCCGACACGGAGATTCAGTCGTTGAAAGACTTCAACCCGGCAAAAGAAGCCTTTGTCGATATGCGTTTTACGGTGAACAACCGCGACCTGCAGGTTGATTCGTCAGCGTCAATCACACTAAATTCGTATGCACCGATGGATTTGGTTTACACATCGAACAACACGCACGACGGCGTGGCAATCTTCTCGGAAATTTACTACGACAAAGGTTGGAACGCCTACATTGACGGGGAGAAAGTTCCTTATTTCCGTGCAAATTACGTACTACGTGGCTTGGAAATTCCTGCGGGACAACATCAGATAGAATTTAAGTTTGAACCACAGACATATTACACGTGTAACAGAATTTCGCTCGTGTCTTCGGTCATTCTTCTTTTAGGTTTTTTGGCAGCTGTCATTTGGGAAATTCGTAAAAAATTAGTGGCAAGCGAAGCATAATGGGTATTGTTCGTAAGCAATCGATTATCGGCTCATTTTGGGTGTATCTCGGGGCAGGGCTTGGTTTTCTGACGAGTGCTCTCCTATTGCCTCATTTCTTCGATGCGGAACAAATCGGGCTTATCAATCTTTTGATTACGTATGCCACGTTGTTTGCACAACTTGCATCGGCGGGATTTCAAAACACCATTACCCGAATGTTTCCCTATTTTCGTGATGAAAGCAAGAAACACAACGGATTCTTGTTCCTTACGCTCGTTGTTGTCGCAATTGCGTCGCTCATTATGATTGGCGTGTATTTCCTGACGGAATCGTTCATTACCGAAAACAGCAGTAAAAACGGTAATTTGATGCAGGAGTATTCTTATCTGATTATTCCACTTTTTTTGTTCATCGTTTTTTTCAACATATTCGACACCTATACCAAAGCGCTCTTCAACGCCACACGAGGTATTCTAATGAAAGAAGTGGTTTTGCGACTGCTTACGTTATGCCTGATAATTTGCTATATCTTCCAAATTATTGACTATCACTCTTTTATGCATTGGTACGTCGTCAGTTACGGCATTATATTATTGTATATGATTGTAACCTTGATTGGCGAGCGTCAGATTTTCCTGCAACCCGATTTCTCATTGCTTGACAAAGCAATGGTTCGCGAATTGTTTCAAGTGAGTTTATACGGCATAATCATTACTTCGGCAAGCATTATCGTGATAAACTTGGACCGAATAATGATAGAGAAACTTGTGATTGAAAATCCGTTGGCACAAGTCGGAATTTATACAACGTGCACGTATTTTGCCACGATGGTGATTCTTCCCAACAGACCTTTGCAAAAAATTACATCGACATTGGTTGCCGAAGCATGGAAAATCAACGATATGAAGCAATTGCAGACATTGTACGAAAAAAGTACGATTACGCAACTCATCATCGGCACACTTGTTTTCTTAGGTCTTTGTATCAATCTCGACTATATCTTTCAAATCATCCCCGAAGAATATAGCATCGGGAAATGGGTGATAGTATTCATCGGTCTTTTCTATCTAAGCGATATGGCTTCCGGCGTGAACAAGGACATTGTGAGCAATTCGCCACAATACAAGAAACTTTCGCATTGGACAATCACGCTCATTTTTGTGATTATCGGGCTAAATTATATTTTCATTCCTTCGCACGGAATCACGGGAGCAGCCATATCGTCGTGTATTGCCAGAGTACTCTACAACGCACGCGCATTTTGGTATGTGAACAAGAAATTTCAATTGCAACCATACTCCTACAAGCACATTCTCATTCTTGTCTTTGGCCTGATAGCATACGGCATAAGTTATTGGATTCCAGAAACTTCAAGTCTCATCGTGAACATTTTGCTCAAAAGTGGCGTACTAACGTGTATTTTTTGTGCTTTCATTTATTTTTTCCATATTTCGGAAGATGTTGATGATATGGTAACAAGTTTCATAAAAAAACAAAAGCGATGAAAAAACAGATATTCAATCCGTTTCTGCCGTTGCACGAATATGTTCCCGACGGCGAGCCCCATGTGTTTGGCGACAGAGTTTATATTTTCGGCTCACATGACAAAGAAGGTGGAGAAACATTCTGTATGCTGGATTACGTATCGTATTCTGCTCCAGTCACCGATTTGAAGGATTGGCGTTTTGAAGGTGTTATTTACAAGGCAAGCCAAGACCCTGACTATCAGAATAGAAAATATATGTATGCTCCCGATGTGGTACGAGGCAACGACGGGCGCTATTACTTATATTATTGTATGTCGGGTGAGCGAGGCGAAGGTGGTTATCACGGTCCTATAAGCGTTGCCGTATGCGATACACCCGCTGGCAAATATCAGTTTCTCGGTTTTGTGAAATATCCGAATGGGAAACTCATGTTGGATTACGTTCCCTTTGACCCGGGAGTAATCAACGACAATGGAGTTATTCGTGTGTACTACGGCACACAATACGATTACGAAGAAGAGCCTGATTTCTTTTCCAACGAAGAATACATTCAGAGTGAAATGGGAATGTTTGCAAAATCTCGTGAAGAAATTCTTTCCATGGCAAAGAAAGACAGCGTTATGGGAGCCATTACGGTTGTACTTGAAGACGATATGCTGACGGTGAAAGAAGCGCCCAAACACATCATTCCATATAAAGTGAAAGGAACATCTTTTGAAAAACATCCATTTTTCGAAGCAAGTTCTATTCGCAAAATCAACGACACCTATTATTTTATTTATTCATCGAAACAAAACCACGAATTATGCTATGCTACAAGCAAATTTCCCGACAAAGATTTTGTTTTTGGCGGCACAATCGTTTCCAATGGCGATGTGGGTGTAAATGGCATTACCGAAGAGACTCGCCTGAACATGACGGGAACAACTCACGGCAGCGTGGAATGTATCAATGACAAATGGTACGTGTTCTATCATCGGCTTACGCATAAATCCGACTATAGCCGACAGGCTTGTGCCGAAGAAATTCATTTTCGCCCCGATGGCAGTATTCCGCAAGTGGAAATTACATCATGTGGATTAAATGGCGGTGCGTTGCTTGCCGAAGGTTGCTATCCTGCCGCAATAGCCTGCCATATTACCAACGGCCAAATGCCTCACGGTTCCAATAAAATATTCGAAGAATCCTTTCCCAACGTCAACAACGACGGAAACGAACGTTTTATTAGCGAAATCGGCGACAAAACCTTATTCGGATACAAATATTTTCACTTTGAAAATAACACGAAACTTGGCATTGTTTATCGTGGCACTGCCGAGGGCAAACTCTATGTGTCCCAATCATACAAAGGGAAACGAATCGCCACAATCTCCATCACGCCACAAACAACGTGGGCACAGGTAAATAGCAATGTGTGTTTCGAAAACGGAGATACCGCCCTTTATTTTGAGTTCGAAGGGAACGGATTATTCGCGGTGAAAGAGTTGAGGTTTTAAAAGTTGCATCTTTTTTTTATTTTTTTGCATCTCTAGTTAGGGTATTTTATTTTTCTTTTGTCATAGGGATAAAGAAAAAATGTATTTGTGTATAACTTTTTAAAAAAAGTTTGTAGTTTTGTAGGCTTATTGTATTGTAAACTAAAAATAGATTAGATATGAAAACAGAGATTACAAAAGTGAGAGGGTGGTGGAAACACCTGTTGTTACTATGTGTAACCCTCATGGGAGCAATTGGTTTCGCAACGGCGGGTCCAACATATCCGTTCCCGAACAATTATCCTTACTCGCATGGAACCATCTATACGGGTAGTGAAGTACAATCAAAGATACAGGCTTTGTATAACACTTGGAAATCTAAGTACTATGAGGAAAGTGGTAGCGAAGCTCGTGTCAAGTTCGTTTCTGGAGGTGATAATGGTACCACTTCCGTATCCGAAGGTATAGCATACGGTATGCTTATCACGGTGTATATGGATAATGCGACCAATAACACTCAGGGAATGTTCGATAAGTTGTGGAAGTACTATCAGAACAACTCAAACGGTCATGGTGTGATGAACTGGAAAGTTACTGGTTTTACTCATCAAGTAGCAGCCCCAGTTGCTGGTAACTCCAATGGTGCTACCGATGCCGACTTGGATGCCGCTCAGGCGTTGTTGATGGCATACAAGCAATGGGGTAAACAATCGTATTTGACTGATGCACAAACATTGATTCAAAACTTGTGGACGTATGAAGTTGAAAAATCTGATTACCATTTGAAACCAGGTGATGCATTTGATAGTTATAGCAACCCATGCTATTTCATCACGAATGCAATGCGATTGTTTACGCAAGTTAAAACACTTGAAGGTTGGTCAAACAATTGGGATTGGGATAAGGTTGTTGCAAAGTGTTATGATATAATGAGCAAAAGTGCCAATTCCTCTACAGGTTTAATACCTGACTGGTGTACACATACTGGAGGTTATTTGAATGGATTACAAGATGGTAAATTTGAATCCATTTTTGGGTATGACGCTGCTCGTATTCCTTGGCGTATGGCTCATGCGTATGCATGGTACGGTGATACTGAGGCGTATAATTTTGCAAAGAAAATTACTCAATGGGCAAAACAAAAATATCCAAGCCCTAATGATATTGTAGATGGTTTCTATTTGGATGGTCGTCCTGGTGACGGAAACACTCCGTTTACCGGTTCTCTTTCTTCTTGGGGTTCAAGTAAGAACGCTTGTTTCAAGGGAGGTTTGAGTATTGGTTCTATGGTTGATGAGTCATTCAATAGTTATAAAGACTTGTGTTGGCAATATGGTGCTGCAACCGAGGCATATCCTGCTTATTATACATCAACAACACAGTTGTTGTTTATGTTGTGCTTAACAGGTAACATGCCTAACTTCTGGGATATGAACCCTATATTCTTAAGTGCAAAAACAAATGCTGCAGGTACGGCCATCGTTGCTAATTTCTCAAAAGAGATATCTTCTTCTTCGGCTACGTCTTCTATAGGAAATTTTATCGTGACGACGTATCCTACTGCCGATGACGCAAAAAATAAGACAAACGGAACAACAATCTCTGTTTCTTCAGCTTCTGTTTCGTCTAAAATTGTTACATTGAATTTGGCGTCAGAAATTATGGATCCATATATTTCCTTGACTTATAATGGAACCACATTAGGAGGTACTGACAATTCTAAAGTTTCTACATTTGAAGATAAGGCGGTTACAAACCTTATTACCAATATGGAGCCATATCCGATTGCTCGATATTCTAACCAAACAGGTAATATAATATATATTCAATGGTCGAAAGATGTTAATAAGAACAGTGCAGTGGCAAGTGCATTTACGGTGAAAGTTGACAATAGTACTGTTGCAACTGCTCCGACAATTGGATATTTTGAAGATACTGAAGGATTGCAGGATAAGACAATTTTGGCTTTGAAATGGAATGATGCTATCATAACTTCAAATAACCAAGATGTTATTGTATCCTATACGGGTGGTTTGACCTCTACTTCTGGTACTCGTCAGGCAAAACCATTTACGAATGCGCCAGTACAAAACTTATATGGTAGTGAAACTTGTTTGACACTATATGAATATGGTACTGATAAATATGACAAATGGGCTGCTGATGGAGGTACTGACGCTCCATCGGAAGTTGCATGGTCTGGCGCTCAAAATGAAAAATGCTTATATATGAAGACAGCTGCAGACATTCGTTTGTGGACTGATGTTACAACTACTTTTAACGATGATGATTATGACGCTTGGAATACTAATTTGACATCTCCTAAATCACGTTTGGTTGGACGTATGTATTTGGCAAATATTAGTTCTGATGCTGAAGGTATGGCTATTTATTTAATGGCTTCTAAATTGTCGAAACCAACATACGATGATCTTAACGCTTCGTTCCCTCTACCTTTGAAGAAAGGAGAATGGGTAGAATTCGATATTCCATTGGAAACAAACAATGGTTGGAGCTATCAATCATACAAGAGTACACAGGAATATGGTGCTTTGTGGCTTACTTCGTGGATGTATCCTAACTCATACGGAGGATATGGAGAAACAGAAGGTGGTACTTTTGAAGTATATATTGATTACTTGTATTTGTGTCCAAAGAAATCTGATGTTGTTGCAGAAAAAGGTAAGGTTTCTTACAATGGTTTGCAAGTTGAATTGCAGTTCTCTACGGCAATGAAAATCCCTACAAGCACAGATGCTATTGTAATTAAGGAAGGTAACACTTCACATGCTGTAAAATCTATCGAAGCAAAAGATGGTGATGCAACTAAGTTGATATTCAATTTGGAAACACCTATCGAAGCTAAATACAATGTTAATTTAGTAACGAAAGAAGATGGTCATGTAGTTACTGATGACAATGTTGTAATCTCAGCTTCTTTGGCCGCTGCTTCGTCTGCTGTTAAGGCGGCTGATGGTCGTCCTTGCGAGGCATTCAATATTAAATTGGCAAACACCAATGGTATGAGAACCACAACAGGATGGTATGATGATTTTGCAGATGGAAACGATTATGTAACTCAAAATATCTCGGGTGCTAAATCGGATTCTAATCCTCCAAAAAATTTGATTGTTATTGAGGAAGATGCTCCTGCTGGGGTATTGAAACATACTTCCTATGGCGATGAAACTTGGTCTGCCCAAATGACATTGTCAACTTCGAGTGCGGGCTATGTTATGGACTTGGAAGGCAATCCTACAATTTCATTCAAGATTAAGGGAGACGGAAGTGCAAGCAAAGTAATGTATAGAATCGACATTGTTGACTTCTTTGGAAATAAAGTTGAAGGTACGGTAAGAACGGTAAATAACTTGTCAAGTTCAAGCTGGTCAGACGTATCTTACAAACTTGACTTTACTGGTATTGACCCAACGGCAGTTGCAGAATTCGATTTCCGTTTCATCAGCAAGGAAGGTACTGATGCAAATGGTTACGCTCCTACAATGTTCAACGGTACTCTTTCATTTGATTTCATTTCAATTGGTAAACCATTGTACTTGTATGACTTCTCTCCAGCCGATGTTTTGAATACAAAGGTTGGTATTGATGAAAATGCATCTTTCACCGTTAAGAGTTCAATTGACGGTTATATCTTCACTGTTCGTGAAAATGTAAGTCCTCAATACTCAACAATGGCAGCTGCTGTTGCTCTTGGCGAAGGTGCTTCGGTTGAGTGTACGGCAAAAACAGCTACCACGATTGATATGCAAGGATTGGGTTATGGTTACTTTACAACATACGCATACGATCCTGTTACAGGTTCTGTTTCTTCTCCGTATGGTTGTCAAGTAAAAGACGTAACTCCTCCTATATTTACAGAATGTTATTCTGAGCCATCAATCTCAAGAGATGGTTCGTTGTTCTTCACTGTCAACGAAGATTGTGATGTATATATCTTCCCCTACGACGAGTCTGTAAATTACAAGACGGTAGAGTGTGATGGAATTCAACATTATACAGTATCAGGAGGTGAACAGTTCGTTGTATCAATGGTTGAGTTATCTCAAAATGATTATCCTTCTGGATCATCACTTATCTTGCTCGCTGTTGATGGCTTCGGAAACCGTTCGGTTGCAACTCCTGAGGGTGGTATTTATATTGCAAAGAAAGCTTTGGATTTCACGGTTGATGCTGTTGAATATAGTGTTGGCGACCAAATCCAAGTTACAGCTACCCGTGGTCCTGTTACCATATATTTGGTTCCTTCGGACGCAAGCGTATCGCTTAAGAAATTAAAAGGTAACAACTCGCCTGCTGTTTTAACAAAGGAATCAAATGCTTACGGTGCTCAGTTCTTGGCAACAAATACTTTGACAATAGAAGAACCTACTACATATTATGTATATATAATCGACTTTGCTGATAATGAAACAGAAAGTGACGAAATGAAAGGTCCTTCACCAATGATTACCATTTCTCCTGTAAATGTTGATTTGACAAGCATTACAACGGACTACGCAAGCAGTACGTTGACGTTGAAAGCAGGTTGTGAAGGTCGCCCTGTTCAAGTAACATTCGATGACCCACGATACCTTAATAAAGAATTAACATTCTCGGGTGCCGAAGATTTGGTTGATGTGGTGGAATATGACAAGTCAACGGGTATCATTACCATAGCAGGTAAGGCTGCTGGTACAGGAACGTTGACGATAGCTTCGGCTGCAGTTCCTTCAAAAACAACTGATGTTGCTGTTTCAGTAACAGAAGTTCCTATGTCAATCGAAATTATAGGTAATGCAGTAATGTCGCCATCAGATCAGCAAACATTGCAAGCTGTAATTTCTCCTGCTGGTGCAGAACAGACGGTAAAATGGAATTCTAATAGTGAAAATCTTGTTATAGAACAAACGTTGGGAATTGTTACTGCAAATTCATTAGGAGAAGGTTCGGTAACAGCAACTTCAACTGTTGTTGGTTGTACGGCTAAAATTTCACAAACCTTTAACATTACTGTAAAAGAAGCTGGTTTGTCTGCTATTAAAATATACAATCCAAACGCAGATCCCGCATTAAATGTATCTGATGCTCAGTCTCCATTAGTTTTAGATATTAGAGAGTCAGACGTTCAAGATAGATTTTATTTGTACACTGATGACGATGAGGGTAGTGAACCGTTTAAAATTGTGGTATCTCCATCCTCATACAAAGTAACATCTGTATCTGTAGAATCAGATAATCCGTCAGTGGCAACAGCTGAAGTGGCTAAACAAAGTGGTGAATATAATATAACGGTATTTGTAACAGATGCTGCCGAAGGCGTTGCTAACATTAATGTTTACGTAAACGATGACAGAACGGTAAAGGGTGTTATAAGAATCGTAAACGGTGATGCTCCTTGTTCTGCTGAGGCTCCAACTGCTTCGCCGATTTCGGCTACGCCTTGTGACAATGTAACATTGAAAGCTACTGTTTCAGGTGGTACGGCAGTTTGGTATGATTCAAACAATAATGAATTACAATCACCTGCACTCGGGAAATTGGCAGCTGGCAATTATACTTATTATGTTGCTAACAATGATGGTACGTGTGTAAGTTCTAAGACCTCAATTGCTGTAACGGTAACTGCCGTTGCTGCTCCTACAACGTCTGAAGCTCCAGCAGTAACTGCAACAACTGATGATGACGTAGTTTTGTCTTATTCAGGTTCAGGTACTGCCGTATGGTATGCTGCTGCAACAGGTGGTTCTGCATTGAAGACTGGTAATAGTTATAGTGTAGGTACACTGACAGCTGGTACTCATACATATTACGTTGCAAAGAAAGATGCAAGCGGTTGCGAAAGTACAGATCGTACTGCTGTAATAGTTACAGTTTCTCAAGCTGCTTGTAAGACTGCTGCTCCAACAACTTCAGAAGTTCCTGATGTAACGGTTTGCGAAGGCAATGCCGCTACATTAAAGGCAACATTTGCCGGAAGTGCAACAGCAGTATGGTACGAAGCTGAAACAGGAGGTTCTTCTGTATTTGAAGGTAATACTTTCGCTACAGGTGTAACTGCTGTAGGTTCTAAAACATACTATGTTGCTAAGATGGATGGCTGCGAAAGCGAAACACGTACAGCGGTTTCTCTTACTATCACTGCAAAACCATCGGCTTCAATTGCTGCAAATATTGAAGGAGAGTACTGTGAAACAGTTGAATCTGTCACATTGGGTGCTACTCCAGCAACAGGTACTTGGTCAGGTGCTGGCGTTACAGGTACTTCATTTAGCCCGAAAACAGTTGGTGATGGTAATTATACAGTAACATACACTATTGGTGAAACAGGTTGTCAAAATCAATATCCTGTATCTATCAAAGTAACTGCAGCTCCAACGGTTACAGTTACAGTTCCAACTACCATGTGTTCTGGTGATGCAGTCGCTACATTGACGGCAAATCCATCAACAGGTACGTGGTCAGGTACTGGTGTGACAGGTTCTTCATTCGATCCAAAATCTGGTTCTTCTCTTGTAAAATACACTTACACAGAAGGTGCTTGTGAAGTAGTGAAAGAATCTGAAATTACAGTAACAAATAATCCAACTCCGCTGATTTCTGGTCTTGCAGAATCATATTGTAGTGGCGATGCTGCTGTAACAATGACTGCTGCTCCTGATGGTGGTACATTCAAAGTAAACGCTGTTGCTGCAACGTCATTCAACCCTGCAACTGCTACAGTAGGTGAAAATACGGTAACATATACCGTTACAGTTGGAGGTTGTGAAGGTTCTGCTGAAGCGAAAGTAACAGTGAAAGCTGCTCCTTCAATCGACTTGAGCGGTGTTGCTACTACTGCTTGTGCAGGTGAGGAAGTTGCTCTTACTCCAACAACAGGTACTTGGCAAGGTACGGGAGTAAGTGGTACTACATTCGCGTCTTCTACTGCCGATACTTATGAATTGACTTATACTGAAAATGCAGATGGTTGTTCTGCAAGTGAAACAGTTGACATTACAGTAACGAAAGCTACTGCTCCAACTGCTACTCCAGCTGTAGTTGAAATTAATGCTTCTGCTCCAGTTTTGACTGCGACCGGTTCAGGAACAATCAAATGGTATGATTCTGAAAACGGTGCTTCTGTTGGCACTGGTAATTCGTTCACGACATCTGTTGCAACTGATGCTAAGTCAACGACTACATTCTATGTAACAAATACTGACGGAAACTGCGAAAGCGAGAAAGTTCCTGTAACAGTAACAGTTACTGACTGTATGACACCAGCTCCTACAATTGCTGATGTTGACGAAGCATGTGAAGGCGAAACGGTAACATTGACTGCAACAGGTACCAATGTTAAATGGTATGATGCAAGTGAAGGTGGAAATCTACTTGGCGAAGGTGCTACATTGGATGTAGCAGCTGCTGGTACATATTTCGCATCTCAAGAACCTGAATCTTGCGAAAGTGCTCGTGCTTCGAAAGTTGTTTCATTCAAATCGAAACCAGCTGCTCCAACGGCAACAGGTGCTTCTTCTTGTGCCGGTGCTGAATTGGTTGCAATGACAACAGTTGAATCTGCTAACTGGTTCGCATCTCAAGATGCTGCTGCTCTTGCAACGGCTACGAAGTCATTCGTACCAACTGGTGTTACAGAAACAACGACATTCTATGTAAATCAAACAGTTGCTGGTTGTACTTCTGATTTCGCAGAAGTTACATATACAGTAAAGGCTACTCCTGATGCTCCAACAACGGCTCCTGCTACTGCTTGTATCGGTAAGGAAGCTGATTACAAAGTTTCGGCAACAGGTGCTGGTTTACAATGGTACGATGCTAACAACTCACCACTTGGAACTGACGCTACACAAGTTGTTTCAGGTGTGACAACAGCTAAGGATTACTCTTATACAGTAACACAAACTGTTGACGGTTGTACATCAGCTGCTGCTACTGCTACATTGACAGTTAAAGCATTGCCAACTCCAGAAATCACGCTTGACGCTGAATATTGCTCAAGTTCTGCCGTTGAGGTTCCATTGTCTGCAAGTCCAGTAGGTGGTTCATTCACAATCAACAATAATCCAGCTACTAACTTCGTACCAAGTTCACTTGGCGAAGGAACATTCACGGTAGGTTATTCTTACACCGATGAAAACGGATGTACGGGTGTCGCTCCAGAAGTTCAATTCGTAGTAAAAGATTGTTCTGATCCTGCTGTAGAATCTGTTACATTGAACAAGTCAGACATTTCGTTGACAGTAGGTGATACATACAAATCATTCGTTGTAACAATTCTTCCAACTGATGGTATTTACAACAAGACTGTTGCTTGGGAATCAAGCGATGAATCTGTTGCAATCGTATCTGCAAATGGTGAAGTTACTGCTGTAGGTGAAGGTACTGCTGTGATTACTGTAAAATCTACTTACACCGAAGGTAAGCAAGCAACTTGTAACGTATCGGTTGTAAAACAAATTGTTCCTGTATCGAACGTAACATTTGCTGCAGGTGTACCAACAACGGTTGAGTCAAATGGTACCGTAGATCTTTCAGGTTTTGTGACTATCAATCCTGAAGAAGCAACTTCTCCAGAAATTGAATGGTCGGTATCTCCTGAAACAAGTGCTTCAATTGAAAATGGAGTTTTGGCAGCAGGATTTGTTAAATCAAATACGAATGTGACCGTAACGGTAACAGTAACTGCTGGTGGTGTTACTAAGACTGCCAATACTACGATAACGATCTTGAAAGGTCCTATCCCTGTAACGGCAATCACGGTAACTGCTCCACAATCAGTTCAAGAAAATGGTTCATTCAAGGCAACTGCCAAGGTAGAGCCAAGCGATGCTGATGATCCTACTTACAAATGGTCAGTTTCTAATGCAAATGCAACTATTGACCAACAAGGTAATGTAACTGTAATTGGTAACTCAGGTTCTTCATTCGATGTTGTTGCTACGGCGAATGACGGTTCGGGTACAACAGGTAGTGTTACGGTAACAATTGTTGACCAAATCTTCCCAATTGAAAGCGTTACTATTGCTGATGGCGAATATGTAGTAACAGAATCTGGCGAATTGGATTTGTCAACTGCATTGTCATACGCTCCACAAAATGCTTCTATTCAAAGCATTGTTTGGAAGACTACAAGTAGCTACATTACGGTAGATGAAACTTCAGGTCTTGTTTCTGGTAAATCGACATCACAACCACGTGATGTGAAAGTTACGGTAACCGTTACAACTCTTGACGGAACTTCAAAATCAGCTACAGTTACTGTCAAACTGGTTAAAGATCCTAAGTATGTATCTGCCATCACAATCGAAAGCAGTTTGAGCAAGGAGGCAGGTTCTACATTCACAATGAAGAAAGCTGTGGTTACTCCTTCTGATGCTGATGACGTTACATATACATGGTCAATCAAGTCGGGTAACGGTGGTACAATTGATCCAACTACAGGTGAAGTAACTGTTACAGGTACTGAAGGCGATCAATTTGTAATTATTGCTACTGCTAACGATATTGAACACGCTGTTTCGAATGAGTGTACCGTAACAGTTTTGAAACAAACAATTCCTGTTTCGGAAATCTTGACATCTTCGAATACGGTTACAGTGACAGCAGGTGCTGAAAGTCAAACGTTAGTTCTTTCATTCGAGCCAGATAACACGACTCAAACTGAAGTTACATTACGTCAAAGTTCTGCTATCTTCTCTTATGTTCAAAATGACAATGGAACGATTACAATTACGGGTAATCAAGGTGGTAAGGCAACCTTGACAATCAAGTCAACTGCCAATGCAGCCGTGATAAAGACTGTTGAAATTGAGGTAATAGAGAAGGTTAAGAGTATTGTTGTAAGCTCTTTGAGCGGAAGCAATAGCGTGACCGTAGGTCGTACGATCCAGTTAAAAGCTGACGTAGGTGAATCAACAGCTTCTAACAAACAAGTAATTTGGGAATCAAGCGATACTGAAAAAGCAACCGTGTCTGCTACAGGTTTGGTAACTGCCAAGGCATCGGGTATGATTCAAATCACTGCTACGGCAGCTGACGGATCAGGTGTTACAGGTTCAGCGTATATAACTATCAATACAATACCTGTAACAAGTATTGCTGCTGACAACGTATCTATTCAATCGGATGCAACGGAAGCATATATCAGAGCTACGGTTTATCCGTCGGATGCTACCAATAAGAATTTGATATACACTGTTGATAATCCTGAAATTCTTACTGTTGGTGAAAACGGTTTGATCACTCCTCTTTCTGAGGGTACGACAACGGTAACTATTAGTGCTGCAGAAGATATTGTTTCTAAGACAATTACAGTAACAGTTACTCCAGTTCGTGCTAACAAAGAGTACTTGATTCAATGTATTGATGATAAGAATTGGGGTGCTTACTCAATCTACGACAAAGTTAAGGAGGGAACTATCGTAGTGGGAATGAATCCACGTAGAGGTGAGATTTCTCCTGTGATTTGGAATGAGTTCCAAAAAGCTTGGATGGATGCACAAAATGTTCGTTACGAAGAGTTTGCTACTCAAAGCCAAGTTGATGCAGCTGCAAAGAAATTGTTAGATGCAATCAAGGCAATGGGTGCCGATCCTACTATCGAAATCCTTGCAGTAGAGGATGTAACAATCAATGCAAAGGTTTACCCGACGAAGGTTATAGATGTTGTAACAGTTGAGGCAGACAACATGATCTCAGTCAAAGTAGTTTCCGCAACAGGTAAGGTTGTTGCACAAGAAGAAACTGCAGGTGATGCAATCGAAATCAATGCTGCTGGCTTTGCACAAGGTGTTTACAAAGTAATTGTTGAAACTGAAAACGGAACAGTTGTTAAGGGTTTTGTAAAATAATCTTCGACAATTGAAATAGAAAAGGGGGCTGTCCACTCGGGCAGCCCTTTTTTTGTGTAGATATTTGGTTAATAAAAAACGTACGCCAATAAATACTCTCCTTTGTTTTTTGGTACTTTTACTATGCTTTAACGAAGAAGACTATGGTAAAGGATTGCGTTTCAAAAAAGATACTGAAGGACGGCTCGTTACTCGATGCAGAAACCGTCTCTATTCCTGACGGTGCTGTGGTTATCTACGATGTTCTTCGGGTGATGGACCAGGTTCCCTTGTTTGTGGAAGACCATTCCGCCCGTTTCTTCAAATCGTTTGATTTGTCGCAGCGAGAACGCCCGTTTGCAGAAAATGTATTTGCCGATTCTATTCGTACGTTTATTTCGTCGTATGGCTTGGAAAATGGCAACGTACGTTGTGTATATAGCATTTCTCCCGCAAACGAGACACAGTTCCTGGTGTATGAGATAAAGCACTCGTACCCTACGACTGAAATGTACGAAACGGGTGTTGTTTGTGGCACATTCGAGGGCGAACGCTCAAATCCCAATGTGAAACAGGAAGCAGCCGTAAAGAACAATGCTTATAAGAAAATTGCCGAAACGGGCGTGTATGAAGTGTTGTTGGTCGATTTGCAGAAGAATGTTACCGAGGGGAGCAAGTCAAACACGTTTTTTGTGCAAGGTGATACCATTGTGACTGCATTGGCACAAGATGTTTTATGTGGTATCACTCGCTTGCAAATCATAGAACTGATTCATTCGTTACAAATACCTTTGGTAGAACGAAAAATTGCCTTGTCGGAGCTTAAAAACTTTGATGCTGCATTTATATCGGGAACATCGCCAAAAGTGCTCCCAATACGCCAAATTGAGGGAATTTCGTATCAAGTGAAGAATCCTGTGGTGCGTCGTCTTGCCGAAGCGTATGATAAACAAATATTAGAATATATTAAATCTCATAAACTAATTGAGAATTGACAATTGATAATTATGTGAAATCACGGGGTTCTATGTAGAGACGATGTGCACATCGTCTCTACAAATCACATCACGGTATTTCCTATACATCCGTGAATAAAAAACTAAGAATTAAAAATGGCTGAACATGTTGAAGCCACATATATAAAAATTAAAAAGGTTCTAAATATGAAAAAGAAAATTGCTGTTGTAGGAGGAAGTTTCACTTCTGAATCGAATATATCAAAAAATAGTGCGTTGCAAGTCAGCGGAATGATTGACAAAAATCAATACGATGTCTATACGGTATTTATTTCTCACGGCGATTGGATGGTTCAAATGCCTGATGGTGAGTCTCCTATTGACAAGAGCGATTTTTCTTTCACGTACAAAGGTGAGAAAATCAATTTCGACTGCATCTATAATTCCATTCACGGAACGCCGGGCGAAGATGGTCAGATGCCTGGATATTGGGATTTGTTGGGTATTCCATATACAAGTTGTGGCGTTTTTGCAGGTTCGTTGACCTTCAATAAATATGCGACGAAAGCATTTCTTAAATCTTTTGATGTAAAGACTGCCGATGCAGTGCTGCTTCGTCCATGGAACGAGATAAATGTTTCGGAGATTGTTGCAAAAGTTGGTTTGCCTTGCTTTGTGAAACCGAATAACGGTGGTTCCAGTTTCGGTGTCTCAAAGGTAAAAACCGAAGCCGACATGATTCCTGCCATTGAAAAGGCGTTTGGCGAAGATACCGAGGTTATTATTGAACGTTTTGTAAAAGGTACGGAAGTTTCTGTTGGTGCCTACGAGGTGGAAGATGGTGTTCACGTGTTGCCAATCACCGAAATTCGTACGAAAAATGAATTTTTCGATTATCAGGCAAAATACGAAAGTGGTTTCAGCGAAGAAATCACTCCTGCCGAGCTTTCTGATGCGATTACCAAAGCTTGTAAGGCAGAAACTGCCCGAATTTACAAGTGCTTAGGTTGCTTTGGTATTTGTCGTGTTGATTTTATTATCACCGATTCGGGAGATTTGAATTTCTTGGAAATCAATACTAATCCAGGAATGAGCAAGGCGAGCATAGTACCAAAACAAATGCGTGCCGAAGGCTTGAACGAGGCAGAAGTATTTTCTGCTATCATAGAACATTCCATAAAAGCGCGCAAATAATAGCGTAGAAACTTTTTTGCCCGAAAAGGAATACAATTCTTACAGGAATCGTATTCCTTTTCTTTTTTTTTCTATCTTTGGCATTGAAAAAGCCATTGGTGTGGTTACCATGCCAAAACAGATGAAAAAAAATAATTATGTTAGTAAAGACGTATGGAGGTGCGGTAAATGGTATAGACGCACGAATTATCACAGTTGAGACAGATATTGTCAGCGGTGTGAATTTCTATCTGGTGGGATTGCCAGATAGTGCAGTAAAAGAAAGTCAGCAACGGATAGAATCGGCGTTGCGGAGCGTGGGGTATCAGTTGCCCGGGCGCAAAATCACCATAAATATGGCTCCCGCCGATTTGCGAAAAGAAGGCACAGCCTACGATTTGACGCTTGCCATTGGCATTCTTGCCGCTTCGAAGCAAATTACCGAAGAACGGGTGGGGGAATATCTCATTATGGGCGAATTATCGCTCGACGGAGGCGTTCATCGTATCAATGGAGCATTGTCGATGGCTATTGAGGCACGAAAGTTCGGTTTCAAAGGGTTTATCCTACCCAAGGAAAATGCCTACGAAGCGGCAGTGGTGAACGATTTGGACGTGTATGGCGTGGAAAACATCAAGGAAGTGATTGATTTTTTTGAGGGAAATCGTGAGTTGGAGAAAACTGAAATCAATACGCGAGAGGAATTTTTTAAGCACATAGTAAATTGTACCTACGACTTTTCTGATGTGAAAGGTCAGGAAAATGTGAAACGGGCATTGGAGATTGCCGCCGCGGGAGGACATAATCTCATTATGATAGGCCCTCCAGGAGCGGGAAAGACGATGTTGGCAAAGCGAATAGTCTCCATTCTGCCGCCGTTGACCTTGCATGAGGCGTTGGAAACCACAAAGATTCATTCTGTTGCTGGAAAATTGGGGGGCCACATTTCGCTGATGACCGAACGGCCGTTTCGTTCCCCGCACCATACGGTGAGCGATGTGGCTCTTGTTGGCGGAGGCCAATATCCGCAACCAGGAGAGATTTCGTTGGCACACAACGGCGTGTTGTTTTTAGACGAATTGCCCGAGTTTAAGCGTCAAGTTTTGGAAGTAATGCGACAACCGTTGGAAGACAGACGTATCAATATCTCTCGGGCAAAATTCTCGGTGGATTATCCCGCAAGTTTTATGTTGATTGCTTCCATGAATCCTTGCCCGTGTGGTTATTACAACCATCCCGAGAAACAGTGTGTGTGTGGTCCTGGTGTCGTGCAGAAATATCTGAATAGGATTTCTGGACCATTGCTGGATAGAATAGATATACACATAGAAGTCGTTCCAGTTCCTTTTGAAGAATTGTCGAAGAAAACGCAGACGGAAACGAGTGCTGAGATTCGGGAACGTGTGGTGAAGTGCCGTGAGATTCAGCATCGTAGGTTTGCCGAGTTGTCCATTTTCTGCAATGCACAGATGGATGCGAAACAGTTACGGCAATACTGCGTTTTGAACGATGACTGCCAAGCCCTTTTGAAAACGGCTATGGAAAAGTTAGGATTGTCGGCACGGGCATACGACAGAATCATAAAAGTGGCTCGTACCATTGCCGATTTGGCTCAGTCGGAGAATATTGAAACCGAACATTTGGCGGAGGCGATTCAATATAGAAGTTTGGACCGGGAGCATTGGGCAGGGTGATGTGGGCTAATGAAAAGTCCAAAAGTATAAAGCAGCGTTCAAGAGGAAACCAGTTACTTTCGTTTTACCGAAACGGTAATGGGTAGATGGTCGCTGATGCCACCCTTGTAGAATGTTCCCTGATAGGTTCTTCGTGGTGTAGTTTCTCCAGTCTTTGCACTTCGGTCAAGTAAGAACTCATTTTGCACAACGGCGTATTCAACGGAATAATCTTTCAAAAAACGACTGCTTACCATCGCTTGATCCAGGAAATTCCATTGTCCCTGGAATTTATAGGTACCTTCGGCTTTTTTGTCCTCAAGACTTATCAGACATTGCTCGCAGTCGGTTCCAACTTTTTTAGCCTGCAATCCTTCCACAATGCTTCTGTCGTCGGGGTAATCATTGAAATCGCCGGAAACGATGACGTATGCGTTGGGATTTTTCGCATACAAACTGTCAATATGCTTACGAACACATTGAGCCACAACCATTCGGTATTGCTCGCTCACATCCTGTCCGCCACGACGCGATGGGAAATGGCATTCAAAAATGTGAACGGTGTCCTTCGTCGCAGTCATTATGCCCGAAACATAGAGAATATCACGAGTTTTACGGTTTTTGTCGTCAAAAACTACTCGCAAAGGACGGTGTGTCAACGGTTTAAACGTTTCTTCGTTATAGAGCAAAGCCACGTCGATTCCCCGAGCATCTTCGGAATCGTAATGTATATAGTTATAATGTAACTTGTATAAATTCGTGCGATGAAGCAAATCTCGCAAACACGTGTCGTTTTCAACCTCACAGAGCCCAATCACGTCGGGGTTGTGCCAATTTTGCGCAGCGGCCACAATCACTTTCGAGATGTTCGTCAGTTTTTTCTGATAGCGATACGAATTCCATTCTCGTTTGGCATTTGGAAGAAATTCATCATCGTTTTTTTGTGGATTATCTGTCGTATCAAACAGATTTTCAACATTATACGACATAAACAAAAAGTCTGGCGCAGACTGGGCGAACATTGCCGAAGCGATACCTGTAAAGGCTATCACGACAGCGACCAATCCTATCAAAAGAAATATGTTATTCCTGTTTCGCTTCATAGTAGTATTCCATTGCGCCAACGTCGGGTTTCCCGTCTTCGGTACGAGAATGATTCAACAAATCAACAGGATGTAAATTGGCATATTCCAGATTACCGATATTCATTGCCTGCGAAAGCGTGTCGAGACGAAACGTCGTATGGCTTGCAAACAGGTTCTTTTCGGAATCATAGAAAAAGTTCTCTTTATAATATGCACTATCCGATTTTGTGTAGGTATCGCGAAGCAAGCAATTCTTGATAAGACACGGAAGCGAGTTTTCGCCATTTTTTGAATTCATGGCAACTTCGTTTGTCATAGTACCAATAATGATAGAATTGAAAAAATATGCTTGCTGTATTGGCGAAAGAATCGTGTCGTCATCGGTGATATAGACCGACGGATAATATTTCCGACCTTGCGGAGTGCCTTCATTATAAATTGTATTATGCACGGAATTGAACCAACCGCCTTGTATGCGTAATACATTGTATTCACAATTCACCCAAACACAGTTATAACTGTCGATGTGGGCGTTTTGTGCATACACGCCATATCCCGACATATTGGAAATTTGCGTGTTGTTTATGTCACACAGAATCAGATTATCGGATTCTCCCTGGAACACCAATCCGTTCACTCCGTTTTTAATCATGGTGAAACAAATTTCGTTGTCCTTGCTTGTCGGTTCAAAAATGATGCTGCCCCATTGCCCAGGAAGCAATTGGTAGGTGTCTTCCAATCTGTCGGATGAGATGGAAATGGGTTTTTCGCCTGTGCCTTTCAATTTCAATGTGCCCCGCACAATAATATTGGAGCCGTAGTGCATATAAATCTTTGCACCACTTTCCACCGTCAAAGTCTCGCCAGCGTTGACAATCAGCGAGTCGTAAATTACATAGGGTTTGTCGGCGGTGAACGTCGTGGTATTTAACGCCGTACCTTTATAATTTATGACGTCCTGTCCCCATGCGGTAAACACCACCTTACTTTGAATAGAATTATATTCCACAACTAAGAAATCCTCGTGGTACAAAGCCGTATCAACCTTTTGAGCGTTGAGTTTCGTCTGCACAAAGACCATAATGCTATCGCCGACGGCAATGTCAATATTTTTGATTTCGGGGCCCTGAACGCCGTTTACATTGATATAAAACTGCGATGATTTCCCTTCGGAAAGATAAATTCTGTCAATTTTTATGATTCCGTCCTGTTCGTTTTTGATTTGAAACCACTGCGTTATGCTACCTTTCTCAGTAAAAATAGTGTCGAAACAGATAGTGTCGGCTGAAAAAGTAAGCACGTTGGACGACTGTGAGGCATAGTGTTCCCGCTCGCACGATGCCCAAAAGAGCAACGAGAAAACCAATCCGACCAACGCTATTCGAAATTTCATGTCTTGTATAACGGAATTCTTCCAAAATTATTTGCCCCAAAGGTATCAAACTATTGTCAATGAAAAAAATAAAAATTTAATCTACTTTTCTGTTGCGTAGTTAATAATAATTCTCTATCTTCGCAATGTTAGTCATTTTGACTTTATGGAGAAAAAAATAGAAAGAGAAATAAATGAATTAACATTGTTTGAAGGGCTTCAACGAGAAGACCTCGTGTACGTGTACCGTGGCCTTTTCTCGCAGGCTATCACCGACAGTATTATTGCACTGACGGAAAACAACCTGACTTTGGTTGGAGAGTCCCCCAAACTGAAGAAACGCGTGTTCTCCATTATGGTCGAATGTCTGCAAAACATTACCCGCCATCAGTTTGTCGATGGTCGTGAAGATGTGACTGCCGATCAGTCGGGTATGTTCGTGATTTGCAACAAGGATAAGTCCTATCAGATGACATCGGGCAATGTAGTCAACAACGAGGCGATTCCCCATTTGACTGAATTGCTTGAAAAAGTCAACTGCCTTGACAAGGACGCATTGAAACTATATTATAAGCAGGTTCTTGAAGATGGAAGTATATCTTCGAAAGGTGGTGCAGGGCTTGGTTTGATTGAGATGGCTCGTAAATCGGGTAATAAGCTGTTTTACTCGTTTGAGAAAATTGATGAGGCAATTTCATATTTTTATATGAACACGTCAATCTCACAACAGCTGGACGAGGTTTCAATAGATTTTATTGATATTCAAGATGTTGTGGCTCTTCATAAATTCATCCTTCAAAAAAATATCATGTTGATTTTCAATGGAGGATTGAATCAGAAAAGTTTGATGGATATTCTTTCGCTTATTAACGAACAAGCGTTTGGTTGTTTGGAACGTAAAAAGAAAATGTACAACGCGATGGTCGAAATGTTGCAAAATGTTGTGAAACATGGAGCAAAACTTGACGTTGAAAAAGAGGGAGGAAATCCTGTGCTCTTTTTCCTTTCACAGAATGGCGATGACTTTATTCTAAGTGCTGGGAACTACGTTCACACAACAACAGTGAACAAAATAAAAGAAAAAATAGAATTCTTAAATTCACTCGAAGCAAAAGAGCTTGAGGATTATTACACCAAATGTTTGCTTAATTTTGACGTAGATAATAGCAAAGAAGCAGGCTTGGGATTTATTGACTTGAGAATCAAGAGTTGTCATAAAATACAATATGAAATAACACCAGTGAATGATACGTTGTCATTCCTGCTAATGCAAGTGACTATTTAATATGGAAGCTCTACGTATAGAAGAAACCGAAGATACACCAAGAATTGTTCTTGATCCCGAAAACAATGAGTTTTCTGTTTCCGGACGCTCGTTGCCAGAGGATTCCGTTGCTTTTTACACTCCTGTGTTTGAATGGCTTCAGCAATACACCGAAGTTGTTGAAAACGACATGGATTTTGTTTTCTTTATGGAATATTTCAATACGTCTTCGGCAAAACAGATTGCTAAAATATTTTTGTTATTGGAAAAAATAAACGAAAAAGTATTCGTTCAGGTAATTTGGAAATGTAAAAAAGACGACGTCGATATGGCTTCATCGGGGATGAGGTTTTCCAAATTATTAAATCTTGAATTTGAAGTTCGAGAAGAAGAATAACTCTTGGCCTCGTAGTTCAATGGATAGAATAGTTGTTTCCTAAACAATTGATTTGGGTTCGATTCCCAGCGTGGCTACACAATGAAAAAAATAGTTTCTACCATATTTTTTACCCTTGTCGCGATTTGTGTCCTTGCACAATCCGACATTGACTGCCGTCTTACAAAATCGTTCATCAATCAGAACATGAAGGAGTGGAACGTTTTTATTGACGAATTGAGTTTGGAATATGAGAAGACAAAGTCTGCCGACGTACAGTTCAAACGTGCGGTGGTGCGACATCTTTATATTGCGTATCTGCTTTTTAATGACAAATCGTCGAAACAAATTGACATTCAGTTAGATGCTTTGGGCAAAGACATTGAGGAACTTGAAAAAAACGCAACGTATTCTAAGACGGTACTTGCCTTGAAATCACCCTATTATGCCTATTCTGCTCTCAACAATCCTCTTACGGCGGTATATCGGTTGCCAATGAGTTTTTCTGCCGCAAAGACGGCTATTGACGAAGCAAAAGATTCTCCGTATAGTTGGGCTGAATATGGCAACCTGCTGTATTGTTATGCTCTTTTTATCGGTGGGGATTTCGATGATGCCGTTTCCTCGTTTCAGAAAGCTATTGCTCTTATGGAAAAGAAGGAGAGGAATTTGTCGTGTAACTGGTACTACCTCAACACATTACTGTTTCTCGCAAAAAGTTACGAAGACGGGAAAAAATTCGACAAAGCCAATCAGGTGTACGACAAAATCCTAAAAATCCGTCCCGATTACGAAGCGATTCATAGGTGGAAACACTAAGATAATTAAAAGTGAAGAGTTAAGAATTAAGACAGGGGAGTTGAATGTTGCCCTTTAAATTTTAATTCTTATTTTTTAATTCTTAATTCCCAAAATATCGTACTTTTGCTACACATAAAACCATATAAATATGTTCTCAGGAATAGTTGAAGAATGTGCCAAGGTAGTTGGCATTGAAAAAGACCAGACAAACATCCATTTTACGCTTACATGCAGTTTTGTGAAAGAGCTTACGATAGACCAAAGCGTGGCTCACAATGGCGTGTGCCTGACGGTTGTGAAGAAAACCGACACGACGTACACGGTGACTGCAATGCAAGAAACGCTCATAAAATCGAACTTGGGAGATTTGACTGTGGGCGATGAGGTGAACGTGGAACGTAGTATGAATATGAACGGCCGACTGGACGGTCACATCGTACAAGGTCACGTTGACCAGACAGCAGTTTGTACAAAAATCGACGAAGCCGACGGCAGTTGGTATTTCACGTTTGAATATGACCCTGCACAAAAGGATTATATAACCGTCGAAAAGGGCTCTGTTACAGTCAATGGCGTTAGTTTGACCGTGGTCAATTCACAAAAGAATTCGTTCCAGGTGGCAATCATTCCTTACACGTTTGAAAACACCAACTTCCATAATTTCAAGGTTGGCACTCGTGTAAATTTGGAATTCGACATCATAGGCAAATACATTGCTCGCTACTTGGAACTGCAAGGAACGATTAAATAGTGTCTTTCATTGTAGAACGTCTTCGGGAGCTCCTTCAACTATTCTTTCCCGAAACGTGCGAAGTTTGCGGCAATGCCCTCCGATATGGTGAACATCTGCTTTGTACGGATTGTCTTTTGGACATCCCTCAGATTTATCTACACAATAAGGAACGTAATCCGGTGGAAAAAATGTTTGCCGGACAAGTGCAGTTTGAAAGAGCGACAGCATTTTTCAATTATCAGAAGCACACCAATTACGCGCATCTCATTCATAAACTGAAATATCAAGGTCGCGATGATATTGGAATATTGTTGGGAGAAATGTTCGGCGTAAAACTGCAGGAATCGGGATTTCTCGACGACATTGACGCAATAGTGCCTATTCCGCTACATCCCAAACGACAGCGAAAACGAGGTTACAATCAAAGTCAGAAAATAGCCGAAGGCATTTCAAACATTACGAAAACGCCTATCATTGCCGATGCAATAATTCGAAAGATTCATACCAATACACAAACTCGAAAAAACAAAGAAGAGCGAGCTGAGAATGTTCAAGGAATATTTGAAGTAATTAACGATAAAGCATTTGAAAACAAACACATACTTATTCTTGACGATGTAATAACAACAGGTGCCACCTGCATCTCGTGTGCCGAAATGATTCTACAAAACTCAAACGTGAAATCCATTAGTTTTGCAAGCGTTGCGCTGGCAAATTAGTGTTATAATCAGATTTCGTATAAAAAACTTGATTTCTCAATGAATTACCGTATTTTTGAAACAAAGAATTTGATATGACAGCAAAACCTACGGTAGCGTTAATTTATGACTTCGACGGAACTTTGTCGCCTCGGAATATGCAGGAATATGATTTCCTGAAAGATATTGGCATTGAAGATAAAGATGTGTTTTGGCAGGAAGTTGATTCGCTTGTGAAAAAACACGAGGCGAGCAATATTCTTTGTTATATGAAACTGATGATTGACAAATCGCGCATGGCGGGAAAGAGCATCCGCCGTCAGGCATTTGTTGATTATGGGAAAAGCGTGGAACTATACAAAGGCGTGGAGGAATGGTTCGATGTGGTTGAAGAACTTGCCCAGAAATACGATGTTGTGGTTGAGCATTATATCAATTCATCGGGATTGAAGGAAATGATAGAAGGAACGAAAATTGCTTCGAAATTCAAACAGATTTATGCTTGTTCGTTTTTGTATAACGTTGATGAAATTGCCGAGTGGCCAGCGGTTGCGGTTGACTTTACCACAAAGACGCAGTTCCTGTTTATGATAAACAAAGGCATTGCGAACATTAGCGAAAACAGCAAGGTAAACGAATACAAACCCGAAGACGAACGTCCGATTCCGTTCAAACACATGATTTATTTTGGCGACGGGGAAACCGATATTCCGTGTATGCGGATGGTGAAACAATACGGCGGAAATTCAATAGCAATTTACAATCCTCAGGTTGAGGGGAAGAAAGAATTGGCGAAAAAACTGATCCACGAAAATCGGGTTAATTTTGCCTGTGCCGCCGATTATTCAAAAGGTGGCGAAATTCATAAGATTGTGAATGCGATACTTTCGCAGATTAAGTCGAATTTCGATTTCAAGCAGTTGGAAAAACAGAATCAGGGGAAATTGGAATAAGAGAAGGGATCTTACAAATGCACAATGTAAAATTCCGTAGAGACTATGCACATCGTCTCTACATTTCCATCATTAATTTTTCCTTCTTAATTCTTAATTTTTAATTAAATTCCCTATTTTTACCAATCAAAATTTTTCCGAAATGGTGTGTTTTTCGAAAAATAGTGCATTTTTTTCTCCCAAAGATTTGGAATTATCCAAATCTTGTATAAACACACACACACACACACACACACACACACACACACACACACACACACACACAACTCTCTCGTAAATAACCACTTACGTGGATTAAATACTTATGCGACTTTTCGGCACGGGCCGGGGAGGCGCTTTTTTGTTTTGTATGTTTAATTTTTAAATTACATATTTTATGAAACGTTTTTATGCAATTTTCGTAGCAATGTTGGTGGGAGCGACAAGTTTGTTTGCCCAGACTAACTACACAGTTACATTTTCGGCAAATGTGGAATTGGAGAAAATTCAAGTGAAAAACATTAATTCTGGCGTAACCAAATGGCTATACAATCCTGATAGAGTAATTACGTTGCAGAAAACTCAAAATAGCACGGCGATTGCAACTGTTGATGATTCGGAGTTCCTTCAACAAACAGGGCAAAATACCGTGGTTGTGAATATGGAAAAATCGGGGCTACTAAGTCTCACTCTTTATTCTGCGAACGGGAGTATGATTTCCCATTATTCTAATGTGGTAAATGCAGGACAAACGACATTTCAAATTGGGGCGACAGCTGGTGTTTATGTGCTTGTTGCTAAGGCAGACAATTGTTCGTCTTCGGTAAAACTCTCATTGATGCAAACTTCCCCAATTAATATTTCTGAAGTTGCAAGTAACTCCGTTTCTGTTTTGAAATCAATCAACGATATTATTAAGTTTAAAGAGGGAGATGTATTTGAATTTACAGGATATCACAAAGATGGGACTATAGTAAAGACTGCTGTTATAACAGAAAATAAAGAAATTGTTTTTAATTATTTTAAAAATGGAGTAATAAATGCTCCGTTTTCTGTTAGTGAAAATGGAAAGATTTGTTTTTCTCAAGGAAATTTGCAGTATCAGGCAAGTACAAACAAGTTCCGTTTTGCAGAAAATCAATATGACTATATTGGCTATCAAAATAAGAACATCTCATCAAGTTATTCTGGCTGGATAGACCTATATGGTTGGGGGACGAGTGGTTGGAATAGTGGTGCGAAAGCATACCAGCCGTATAGTACAATCTCTGGGGGCAATAATTACCTTTCTGGTGTGTACGCCTCGAATAGCACTGGCGACTACACCAATGGCGACTGGGGCATGTACAACAAAATTTCTAATGGAGGAAACAAAACGGGGCAATGGCGTACACTTTCTGAATACGAGTGGGATTATTTGATTAATCGCCGTTCGAATGCTCATCGACTAAAAGGTCAAGGTAGTGTAAACAACGTAAATGGTTTAATATTGTTACCCGATGATTGGGATGAACCCGCATCCGTGAAATTTAAGTATGCTCCTGATGATTATTCAACAAATGTCTATACGACGGAAGAATGGGCGTTAATGGAATCGTATGGTGCAGTGTTTCTTCCTGCAGCAGGTAACCGTAGGGGAACAAGTATTTATAATGACGGATCTGTCGGCTACTATTGGTCGAATTCGTGGCATGGCAGCAACGATTATGGATATTGTAGCGAATGGGACGGACTTTGTATGATTTTTACAAGTCAAGGAATAAATTTGCACCCCAGCAATAGCGATAATGGATATTCGGTGCGTCTTGTTCAGTCAATAGTACCAATAGTTGCTACAAATACTGATGTTACAGATATAACAGTTACTTCTGCAACGGTTGGAGGAAATATTGCCGATAATGGGGCTGAAGTAGTTGAACGAGGAGTTTGTTGGAACACTTCTCGCAAACCGACCACTTCCAACAATAAGAAAGTTATGGGTAAGGGAATAGGTGATTATTCCGTTCAATTATCGTCACTTGCCGGCAACACAGTATATTACGCCCGTGCGTATGCAATAAATCCAATGGGTGTAATAGTGTATGGCAACGAGGTTAAGTTTACCACAGCAGCAGGTATTCCAACTATTGCTATTGATAAATTTGACAACTATACGTATGGTACGGAAATTAAAATATCGCTAATTGCTGACAATGGTGCTACAGTGACAGACAAAGGCGTATGTTGGAGTGAATCTCCTCTGCCAACCATAGCGGACAATCATGCTTTAAGACTTAATGGTGATTTCACTGGCAATGCCCTTGTTATTATGTCCACCGATAGAATAGGTGGGGTGACTTATTATGCCCGAGCATACGCAATAAATAGCGTAGGAATTGCATATAGCAGTGAAATCTCCTTTACCACACCAACACGTTACCCTAACGTAACAACAAGAGCCGACGTGACTGACATAACGGGTAATACGGCAATTGTTGGTGGAAGTGTTATTACCGACAATGGTGCTACGGTAACCGAACGAGGTGTATGTTGGAGTACTTCTCCAAAACCAACCATTGATGATAATAAAAAAGTTGAGGGTAAGGGATTGGGAGATTATTCTGTTCAACTTTCATCGCTTGCAGGTTCCACAACATACTATGCCCGCGCGTATGCCGTAAATAGTCTTGGAACCTCTTATGGTGAAGATGTTTCGTTTACTACAACAATAAGTACCCCAACTATTTATACAGCTGATGTTTATATGGCGGGAAACGCTCTATTTATTGAGGGAAATGTCAAATATGACGGTGGGGCAATGGTAACGGAAAAAGGAGTATGTTGGAGTACTTCTCCAGACCCAACCATTGCAGACAACAAAATTATAGGTGGAGTTGGTACAGGTAGTTTCTCTGTAGAGATAACTTCGTTGGATAAAGATACAAAGTACTATGTTCGTACGTATGCACAAAATAGTGAGGGAATAACGTATAGCAGTGTCTTTCCTATTATTACTAATATGGTGAAGAACAATGGAGCAATAAAATTCGTATTCTCTATTTCTCCCGACAAAAAAATCTATTTCTCACAAGGAAACCTGCAATATCAGGCGAGTACCGAAACGTGGCAGTTTGCTAAACACCAATACGATATGATTGGCAAGGATAATTCCAACATTTCAAGTACATATAGCGGTTGGATAGATTTATTCGGTTGGGGAACTTCTGGTTGGAACAGCGGAGCGAATGCGTACCAACCATATAGCACAAGCACAGAAGGCAGTGACTATTCCCCTGACGGTTCATATTCCAACAATTTGACTGGCAGTTACGCCAGTGCAGATTGGGGCGTGTACAACAAAATTTCAAATGGAGGAAATGCAACAAGAATGTGGCGGACGCTTACATCCGGTGAGTGGTATTATGTGATAAAAACCCGTGCAAATGCTTCGAGCAAGAAAGGCCTGGCAAGCGTCAACGGAGTGGACGGCTGGATTCTGTTGCCTGACAACTGGACACTGCCCGAAGGACTGACATTCACAAGCGAAGTAAACGGCCGCTATGCACAGAACACATATTCAACTGCTGATTGGGCAAAGATGGAAGCGAATGGTGCCGTGTTTCTTCCTGCTGCTGGCGAGCGCTACGGTACATACGTGAACTTTGTGGGTTCCGTCTGCGGCTACTGGACGAGTTCGGCTAACGACATCGTCGGCCAGGCCATCTATCTGCTGTTCACCGGCTACAACGTGGACAAGCGCGGCGACTACCTCGGCTACGGGCGGCCTGTCCGCCTTGTGCAAGATGTGGAATAAAAAAGTAATGTTTAAATTTAGAAATAAAGACAATGAGTGATGGTGCGTTAATTAAAGGGGGATTTTCTGTAGCCCTCAATAAAAAAGTATGTTTTTCACAGGGAAATTTGCAATTTCAGGCAAGCACAAATCTATGGCGTTTTGCCGAGCATCAATGGGATTGGATTGGAGATGCAAATAAGAAAATATCCTCAACAAATAGTGGTTGGATAGATTTATTCGGATGGGGTACAAGTGGTTGGATTAGTGGTGCAAATGCTTACCAACCATATAGTGTCAGTACAGATTCTAAAGACTATTGTATTGGTAGTGTACAAGAAATTAAATCACTTGGAGCTGCTGCCATAAAAATTCAGAAAGAATTTGGAGAAATACCACTTAATTCATATAAAAATGATATGACAGGTAAATTCTCCAATGCCGACTGGGGCGTGTACAACAAAATCTCGAACGGCGGAAATCAAGCGGGAATGTGGCGAACGCTTACTAGTGAGGAATGGAAATATTTATTATATACACGTGTAAAAGCTGCAAACTTGATAGGCTTGGGTACGATAAATAACGTAAAAGGTTTGATATTGTTACCTGACAATTGGGAAAATACTTTATCAGTGAAATTTAAATGTACTCATAATAATTATTTTAGTAACGTGTTTTCTTCCGAAGAATGGTCTGTGATGGAGTCGTATGGTGCAGTGTTTCTGCCGCTTGCTGGGCACCGTAAAGGAACGGAAGTGTTCAACGTTGGGTCCAGCGGCTACTATTGGTCAAGTTCGGCATATAGTCGTAACAAAACCTGTTATCACCTTTGGGTTGATTCTTACGGATTTGTATTTAGCGAAAATGGAAATCGTTCAGAAGGGGGGGCTGTCCGTCTTGTGCAAGATATAAAATAATGCACAATTAACGGATTTCCGCAAGGGAATCCCTTTTTTCGTCTCTACATTGGTTATCTTTTAAGAAGTAACAAACAGAATAGTATCGCATGGTTACAGAATCAAAAATAATCACTATTTTTGAGCAACCAATTGAAGAGTAGTGAACATGAAAAATGAAATTGATTCTTGCGCAAAAAGCGAAATAATCTTGTATCAACCCAACGAAACAGTGTCGTTGGAGGTTCGAATGGAAAGCGAAACTGTATGGTTGAATCGTAACCAAATTGCTATGTTGTTTGGTCGTGACGTAAAAACCATAGGGAAACACATTAATAATGCCCTACGTGAAGAGTTGCAAAACATGGCAACTGTCGCAAATTTTGCGACAGTTCAAAACGAAGGCGGACGTGTTGTAAAACGAAGTGTGGAATATTACAATCTTGACATGGTTTTGTCTGTAGGTTATCGTGTTAAATCGCCACAGGGTGTATTATTCCGTCAGTGGGCGAACAAAGTTCTAAAAGAATATATGTTGCGCGGATATTCGATAAATCAGCGTTTTGAACGATTGGAACAACGTGT
>JAEEGL010663542.1_pt1 | contig 37631 bp, 41 predicted proteins | sample 9134231 | NCBI WGS metagenome assembly JAEEGL01 (sample SAMN16246548, study PRJNA631951) | gut metagenome | biome: gut microbiome; feature: rumen; material: fiber-attached | host: Bos | place: Iran: Karaj | collected 2018-10 | reverse complement strand
ATGGGACCAGGATCCATGCATCTGCTTCCTATAAAGCACTCCGGCTTTTGGAACGGCAGAATACAAGATTAACGGAAAGGAGGAAGGCGTCTCCTCTCATGACTGAAGTCACAAGTGTCCGACGCCGAAACTCATGAAAAAATACCGTGCACCGATCCTGATGTTTCTGCTGTTTGAAACGGTTGCCATCGCTTTGTGGCTCTCTAAGGGAAACCTGTTCTACCTCATCAATTTCAGTTATATCGGATCGTCGATCGCGCTCGGGCTGTTCCTGTTTATCCGGAAGCATCGGCATGCCAGACGGGTCGTCCAGCTCCTCGTGGGACTGTATATGCTGATCTATCTGGGTGTCATACGCCATGAGAACATGCAGATCGAGGGATTCTGGTTTTATCTGTTCACCGGGGTCTTTGAGGCTGCGACAATCCATTATGCCGTCGCCAAGATCTTCGGGCCCCTGCTGTTTGGAAGGGGATGGTGCGGCTATGCTTGCTGGACCGCTATGGTGCTCGATTTCCTGCCGTATAAGCAGTCACCGCATAAAGAGAGGAAGATCGGCTGGATCCGCTATGTGACCTTTGCTCTTTCGCTTGCGTTCGTTGCAGCACTTTTTATGTTCAGAGTCGGGGACATGGAGAAGATCATGTACGCCGCCTTCCTCATCGGAAACGTCGTATACTACGCTGTGGGCATAGCACTTGCTTTCGCTCTGAAGGACAACAGAGCATTCTGCAAATATGTCTGCCCCGTTACCGTGTTTTTGAAACCCATGAGTTATTTTTCCCTCACACGAATCACGTGCGATTCCGGCAAGTGTGTTTCCTGCGGAAAATGTGCGCAGGTATGTCCCATGGACGTAGACGTGACAGACAACTCCAGGAGCCGAAAAAACGGAACAGAGTGCATCCTGTGTATGGAATGCGTAAAGCACTGCCCGAAAAAAGCCCTGTAGAAGGGGACGAAACCATGAAACTCAGAAATCTGTGTCTGATCGCAATACTGATCCTGATTGCGTGTGCGTGCCTTGTTTCCTGCTCGGCCAAAGATCCGCTGTATGGGATTTATACTCCTGATGGAAAGGACCCGCAGTATGGTTCTCCCTACCTGATCCTGAGCCAGGAGCGGTTCAATTACATCCAGGACATGGCTGTGTCCTATCAGCCCGGAGGCAAGCCGGCGAGAAAAGGACAGAAACTCATTCTGGCCGGCTCTTTTGCAGAGGAGGAATATGTCCTCGTATTCCGCATCCGTGACGAAAAGACACTGGTTTTCTCCGGAAACGAATCCCGTACTGTTGAGATAGTACGGCCGCCGGAGGACGGAACTGTTTTCAGACTGTGGGAGGATCAATGAACAGAAAGAAGTTTTATCTCGCACTTGTGATCTTTGCGCTGACCGGCCAGGTGGCCTGGGTCGTAGAGAACATGTATTTCAATGTGTTCATCTACAAAATGTTCAATGCGAGTGCTGCTCAGATCTCCTTGATGGTGGAAGCGAGCGCCGTAGCAGCGACGCTTACCACGATTTTTGTCGGTGCGTGGTCCGACCGTATAAGGAGAAGAAAGATCTTCATGTGCGCGGGATACATCGCCTGGGGCGTGTCGATCATCGCCTTTGCTTTCGTGCGGCTGGACTGGATCTCCGCCGCTTTCGGGATCACTGCCGGGGCTGCGTCCGCAGCCATCACTGCAGTCATCATACTGGACTGTGTCATGACGTTCTTCGGGTCATCTGCAAACGATGCGGCATACAATGCCTGGCTGACAGATCAGACAGACGAATCAAACAGGGGCGCTGCAGAAGGCATCAATTCCATGATGCCTCTCGTCGCGGTACTGGTCGTATTCGGAGGATTCATGTCCTTCGATTTGAACAGGGCTGAATCCTGGACGATCATCTATCTCATCATCGGCACGATCGTCCTGCTGATCGGAGCCATCGGATTCTTCCTTGTGGATGAAGCCCCTGTCAGTGGTGCAGACGAACTCAGTTATATGGGCACGATCCTGTACGGTTTCAAGCCTTCTGTCGTTCGGGAGCATACACGGCTGTATCTGGTCCTCGGAGGCTTTGTTATATTCGGTATTTCGATCCAGATCTTCATGCCGTATCTGATCATTTACTATGAACAGACTCTGGGCATGAGCGATTATGTCCTCATCATGGCGCCGGCCATACTTCTCGCAGCAGTCGTAACGGCGTTTTATGGGAGACTGATCGACCGCTTCGGTTACCGGAAGATGGTCTTCCCGAGCCTTGCCATGCTGGGCATCGGATTTCTCCTTCTCTATCTGTTCCCTGGTGTGATCCCCGTACGAGGGCTTCGGATGAAGCTTCCCGTTTTCGCAGGCTCACTTCTCATGATGAGCGGATATCTCTCCGGCATGGCTGTTTTCGGATCCGAGATCCGGAACGAAACGCCGGAGTCCATGGCGGGACGCTTTCAGGGGCTGAGGATCCTGGCGCAGGTGCTTATTCCGGGCGTCATCGGGCCGGCGATCGGTGCAGCGGTCCTCCAGAACGCCGAGCTGATCGTGAACAGCGACGGTACGACTTCATTCCTTCCGAATCATTCGATTTTTCTTGCGGCGCTCGGCGTGGAACTGCTGCTGCTCGCGGCCATTCTCATCTGCAGAGCTGTTCGTACGAGAGAGAAGACTGTTTGAAGGATGCAGCGAACGGGCGAACTGTAAAGACATCCTGCACGCATTTGTGGTACAATATCGTTGAGCGGGTTCCGGACATCCACAATACAGGTCCGCCGCTCACTGTAGAGGTAATCATGAAAAGGAATCTGAAATTCATTCTGTCCGGTGTTTTCCTCGGACTGTTTCTATGCCTGATCCTTCTGGTCCTGACAGTGGACGTGGCACAGATCGGACCGGCGGGAACGTCCATAGGCCTATCTTCCCTGAATGGTTCCGTACTGTCTTCCCTGGGGCGCAGCGATACCTGGTACAAGGTGACCAAACTGCTCGGATACGCCGCATTCGGTATGGTGGGAGCATTCGTGCTGGTGGGAGCTGTACAGTGGATCCGCCGAAGGGATCTGAAACGTGTGGACCGGCAGATCTTCATGCTTGCCGCCCTGTATGCCGTGACCGCGGTCCTGTATGTGCTGTTTGAAAAGATCATCGTGAACTACAGACCTGTTCTCATGGAAGGTGAGACTTTCCCTGAGGCTTCCTTTCCTTCCACCCATACGATGATCGCGGTGACTGTTTTCGGCAGTGCGGCGATTCTCGCAGGAGTCTATATGAAGCCCGGAAAGATCCGATCGATCCTTCAGATCCTCTGTATGCTGCTGATCGGCGTGACCGTTGGAGGCAGACTCGTGTCGGGTGTGCACTGGTTCAGTGATATCCTGGGAGGCGTACTTATCAGCATCGCACTGCTCTTTGCCTTTTCAGGCTTCTTGGCAGGCGTGAAGGAAACAGATAAACCAAACTCGGGACCCGAAAACTGAACGGGCGACGATTCATAAGGAGAATTGTTTATGGCTAAGAAGGAAAAGATCAGGAAAGAGTATCTGTGGCAGAGCCGCAGACGCAATGCGCTGGGACTGCCCTGGACGCTGACGGTCTATCGGCTGGATCAGGACAGACTGTATATCCAGAACGGTTTTTTCACGACGGTCGAGGATGAGATCCGGCTCTACCGTATTACGGACATCACACTGCGTCGGACGTTCTGGCAGAAGATCTTCGGACTTGGCACGATCCGCTGTGACAGTTCGGACGTCACGATGAAGAATTTCAGCATCATCAACGTCAAGCATTCCAAGGAGGTCAAGGACATGATCTCCAAACTGGTGGACGAATCGCGTCTGCGCAACCGTGTATATACAAGCGAGCAGCAGATGACAGATCGTCCGCATCGTCCGGACGGACCGGATTCACCGCTTCCGCCGCCGACGGACTTCGACAGGACGGACGTCAACGGCAACGGGATCCCGGATTCTCTGGAAAGATAATTTCGTGCCGTGCCGAGAGGCGCGGCTTTTGTATAAAGTCTACGCTGAGGCGGGAAAGGATGCATCATGAAGACGAGATTTGCAATCGCCGGGGCGAAAGGCTGGCGTGCGCAGTTCTACCTTCGGATAGCCAGGATGATCCCGGACGAATTCGAAGTCTGTGCCATATACGAGACAAACGGGGAAAGAGCGGAGATCATTCGAAAGAACTGGGATCTGCCGATCGCCGGCAACTGGGATGAACTTCGTGCCTATGATCCTGAGTTTCTCGTTGCATGCGTACGCGGATCGGCAATGCCTGATCTGATTACCGAGGCGGTGCGGGAAGGTTTTTACGTGCTCTCGGAGACCTTCTGGCCGGCTTCTGCGGAAGCACTGGAGCAGTTTTACAGATCCGTTCCCGATCCTTCCAGAGTCCAGGTGGCGGAACAGTACCGGTTTCAGTCCCATCACGCCTCATTGCTCAGGATGATACAAATGGGTTATCTGGGTGAAGTAGGGCAGGTGCAGCTGAGTTCCTGCCATGGATATCATGCGGCCAGCCTTATCCGTCTCTATCTGGGAATCGGAATGGAACCGTTCACCGTAACGGGACGCAGGATGCAGACGCCTACCCTGAAAGGACCGGGCCGGGGCGGTTATCCCGAGACAGAGGAGATCCGTCAGGATTCGCAGGACCTTGCTGTCATTACCTTTGATGAAACGGGAAAATGGGCCTTGTTCGATTGGACGGATGAGAGTTATTTTTCTCCTATCCGCAAGCCCAGGATCCTGCTTCGCGGAAGCAGGGGAGAGGCCGACAACCATGTCGTACGCTACATGCGGGATGAACGAACACCCGTCGATCTGCCGTTTGTACGGATCAGCGGAGGCGCAGAAGGCGAACTGAGCCAACCCTGCCTTGATTCGGTTTATCTGGGAGAGAACCGTGTGTTCAGGCATCCGTGGCCCGGAGTCAGGATGATGGATGAGGAGATCGCAGTCGCCTGTGTCTTGAGAGACATGGGAATCTATGCGCGGGGAGGCAGTCCCTGTTATTCGCTGGAAGAAGGGTGCCAGGATCAGTACTTGGCGCTTCTCATGCGGGAAGCCTGCCGCGACGGCAGGACCGTCCGCAGCGGGAATATGCCCTGGATGGGAAAGGAGAACTGATGGGTAAAAAGATTCTTCGGATCGCTGCAGGCGTTCTGTGTGCGGTCCTGCTGGCTGTGGCCCTGCTGATCGGCGCTCTGTCGATCACTGAATACCGCCCCGGAGAGGAGGAAGACGTTCCTCTTATGCGAAGCGCATCCGGAACACTGAGGGCGGGGGAGAGTATAAAGGTCCTGACGTGGAACATAGGTTACGGCGCATTGGGTGACAACGCGGACTTTTTCATGGACGGAGGCAGCGAGGTGTACACTGCCGATGAAGCGCGTGTCAGGGAGAATATGGAGGGTATCGTGAAAACGGTCACGGACATCTCTCCGGATCTCATGCTGTTCCAGGAAACCGACCGAAACTCGGCCAGATCCTATCATGTGGACGAGACTGCCGTCCTTCGGAGCGCTGCGCCGGGGTACTGTTCTTCTTTTGCCAACAATTTCAAGGTGTCGTTCCTGCCTTATCCGATCCCGCCGATCGGGAAGGTGGATTCCGGACTCCTGACTCTGTCGTCTTTCTATGTGAGCGGATCCAAGAGGATCCAGCTTCCGATCCCATTTCCCTGGCCGATCCGCATGGCGAACCTGAAGCGCTGCCTGCTGGTAAGCCGCATCCCCATGGAGAACGGAAAGGAGCTCGTGCTGATCAACCTGCATCTGGAAGCCTATGATGATGGGGAAGGAAAGGCCGCTCAGACCGAAATGCTCGGAAGAATCCTTGGCGAAGAAGCCGCGAAAGGTAACTACGTCATTGCGGCAGGAGATTTCAATCAGATCTTCTCCAATGCGGATACGGGTCGCTACCCCGCTCAGGAAGGAAAATGGCAGGCCGGACAGATCGACATATCTTCATTTCCGGGAGGCTGGCAGTTCCTGATGGACGCGGAAACGCCGAGCTGCCGCTCCCTTGACCAGCCGTATGCAGGGGCAGATAAAGAGACGTTCCAGTATTATCTGATCGACGGATTCATTCTGTCGGGAAACGTAAGGGCGGAACGCGTGGAGACGATGGATCTGGGCTTCGTCTGGTCGGATCATAATCCGGTGCTCGCCGAAGTCGTGCTTATACCGTAGGAGGTAGTATCTATGAAGACGTTGTATCTGGCAGGAGGCTGTTTCTGGGGGACGCAGGCTTTTTTCGATCAGTTTCCAGGCGTCCTGCACACTGAAGTCGGCTATGCCAACGGATATGTGAAAGATCCGACTTATCAGGAAGTGAAGAGTCAGAAGACCGGACATGCCGAAACTGTCAGGGTCGCATTTGACGAGACGAAGATGAGTGTGTCTGAACTCCTGGATGCATATTTCATGGTCATCGACCCTCTGTCCGTGAACAGACAGGGCCACGATGAAGGAACACAGTACCGTACCGGTATCTATTATGAAGACGACAGCCTTCTGAACGAGATCAAAGCCCGATACGAAGAAGAGGAGAGGAAAGCCGGCCGGAAACTTGCGGTCGAACTCCTTCCTCTGAGCTGCTTTTACAGGGCGGAGGAGTATCATCAGGATTATCTCGTAAAGAATCCAGGCGGATACTGCCACATCCCGCAGGATATGCTTCACTTGGCGGGCGGGGATTCATAGTACACAGCGACCTGTAACGAAGAACGCACTCGGTGCGTTCTTTTTTTGTGATTCAGGAACAAGAAAACAGAAACACTCTTGACATGCAGCGTGAGTTAGAGTAGAATAACTGCAGTTAAGGGGGTCTAATCCGGAATGATCCGGGTTTGCGAAAGGAGAATCCCGCATGATGCCTTTGAATCTGGCACCTCTTGGAGAAGAGAACATTATTCTCAGAGTCGGGGGAAGTCCGGCTGTGAAGAAACGTCTGGAGGATCTTGGCTTTGTTGCAGGGGCATCCGTCAGAGTCATCAACATGATGGGTGGGAATCTGATCGTGAACATAAAGGAGTCCCGTATTGCCATCAACGAGGACATGGCAAGGAAAATCATGGTATGAGGAGGAGAAAATGAGGAATCTGCGTGAAATCCGGGTAGGCGAGACGGCTCGTGTCGTCAAACTTCACGGCGAAGGGGCCGTAAAACGCCGCATCATGGACATGGGCATCACCAAGGGTGTTGAGGTCTATGTACGAAAGGTTGCTCCCCTGGGGGACCCTGTCGAAGTCACTGTCCGTGGTTATGAACTGTCCATCCGCAAAGCTGACGCTGAGATGATCGAGGTCGAATAGGGCAGACATACGGGATCGCTTTTTATTTTGCACAGCAGTTAGTACAAACTAACTATTGTTCGAAAACTTTAACATCATTGAGCCGAAGGAGAAGAAGAGAATGGCTGCAGAAATCCGCATTGCCCTTGCGGGCAATCCGAACAGCGGCAAAACCACGCTGTTCAACGCGCTGACCGGTTCCAATCAGTTCGTAGGCAACTGGCCCGGCGTGACCGTGGAGAAGAAGGAGGGGCGTCTGCGCGGGCACAGCGATGTGATCGTCACGGACCTGCCCGGCATCTACTCCCTGTCCCCGTATACACTGGAAGAGGTGGTCGCCCGGAATTATCTGATCGACGAACAGCCGGACGCGATCCTGAACATCGTGGACGGATCGAACCTGGAACGCAATCTGTATCTGACGACGCAGCTGACCGAACTCGGGATCCCGGTCGTCGTTGCCATCAACATGATGGACGTCGTACGCGCTAACGGCGATTCCATCAATATCCCGGAACTGTCCCGGGAACTTGGCTGCAAGGTCGTGGAGATCTCCGCTCTGAAGAACGAAGGCATCACGGAAGCCGCTGAAGCTGCGATCAATGCTGCGAAACTCACAAAAACGGTTCCCATGCATACGTTCTCAGGTCCTGTGGAGCATGCCATCGCTCACATCGAGGAAGCCGCCGTGCACGGCATGCCTCTTGAAAAGCAGCGTTGGTATGCCATCAAGATCTTCGAAAGAGATGAGAAGGTACTGGAAGTGCTGAACATCCCCAAAGAGACTCTTGATCATATCGAGACCGATATCAAGGCTGCCGAAACTGAACTGGACGATGACGCAGAATCCATCATCACGAACGAGCGTTATGTGTATATCGCTTCCATCCTGAAAGGCTGTTACCGCAAAAAAGGCCGCGGGCAGCTGTCTGTTTCGGATAAGATCGATAAAGTCCTGACCAACCGTGTCCTTGCTTTGCCGATCTTTGCAATCATCATGTTCCTCGTATACTATATCGCGGTTACGACCGTGGGCACATGGGTGACGGACTGGACGAACGACTGTCTCTTCGGCGACGGCTTCCATCTGTTCACCGTCGGTTCCGCCGAATATGACGAGGCAATGGACGAATATGCCGGCAAATACATCTTTACGGATGAAAACGTCGATATCGTCCGGAAGGCAGCGGAAGCCGGCGACGTCATCGGCGCCGAAGAAGTCCTTGGGACCATGGAAGACGGTTCCTACGGTGATTTCGACGAAGCTTTCGGCACTTACGGAGATGAGCTTGCCGAAAAGGGATATGACATTTCTGAAGCAGTCAATACTGCGATGGAATCGGATGAAGTGCCCGATCCTACTCAGTACGGGATCTGGGTGCCCGGCATCCCCGTTCTGATTGAGAATCTTCTGGACGCACTTCACGTGGAGAGCGATGCCGTACGCGGACTCATCCTTGACGGTATCGTGGGCGGCGTCGGCGCTGTCCTTGGATTCGTGCCCCAGATGCTCGTGCTCTTCCTGCTCCTCGCGTTCCTCGAGGCCTGCGGATATATGGCCCGTGTCGCCTTCGTTCTCGACAGGATCTTCCGCCGCTTCGGCCTTTCCGGAAAGTCCTTCATTCCGATGCTCATCGGTTCCGGCTGCGGTATCCCCGGTGTCATGGCTTCCCGTACGATCGAAAACGAGCGTGACCGCCGCATGACCATCATGACGACGACGTTCATCCCCTGCGGCGCGAAACTCCCGATCATCGCACTGATTGCGTCCGCTCTGTTCGGCGGAGCCTGGTGGGTCGCTCCCTCGGCCTATTTCCTGGGCATCGCTTCCATCATCATCTCCGGCATCATGCTGAAGAAGACACGCATGTTCGCGGGCGACCCCGCTCCCTTCGTCATGGAACTGCCTGCCTATCACTGGCCCACGATCGGGAACCTGCTTCGCAGCACCTGGGAGCGTGGATCCTCCTTCATCCGCAAGGCCGGCACGATCATCCTTCTGAGCTCTGTCATCATCTGGGCAGGAAGCACTCTCGGTTGGGTGGACGGCGCCTTCATGTTCGATGCTGAGATGGAACTGGAGAACTCGATCCTCGGATATATCGGAAATGCCCTCAAGTGGATCTTCATCCCGCTTGGATTCGGTGAGATCCGTGCGGTCATCGCGACTATCATGGGCCTCGTAGCCAAGGAAGAAGTCGTAGGCGTGTTCGGTGTTCTGGACTTCGTGCAGATGACGGCTCTGGCAGGGTACTCGTTCCTTGCGTTCAACCTGCTCTGCGCGCCCTGCTTTGCCGCTATCGGCGCGATCAAGCGCGAGATGAACAGCGCAAAGTGGACGTGGTTCGCTATCGGCTATCAGTGCCTGTGGGCTTACGCCGTTTCCCTCATCATTTACCAGATTGGTTCCGTCTTTGCGGGTTCGCTCAACGTGATCGGACTGATCGCGGCCGTGGCTCTTGTAGCTTTCATCTGCTACATGCTGTTCAAACCTTATAAGGAAGCTACGAAACTCGAGATCAAATAATACATTCAGTCATTCACCTGTGCCCGGAAGGTCATACGGCCTTCCGGACACGAGTGGGGAAGGAGGCCTTCATGCTGCAGTGGATCCAGGCGCAGATCGGAACTGTGATTTCGGCTCTGATTCTTCTGGGTATCATAACCCTGATCGTAGTTCTCAACATATCGAAGAAGAGGAAAAGCACAGCCTGTGAGACCAAGAGCAGCGGCGGCTGCGGAGGCGGCTGTGCAGACTGCCCTATGAGAGGTTCCTGTCACTGAATCTGTTTCTCTGATCACGGATCTCCTTTCGTGATCCTCCTCCGCTTACGCCACCCGGCCCGGCCGGGTGGCTTTTTTATGGAAAAACGCGGGGGATGCCCCCCGCGTCTGTGTCTGTATGGTTTCAGAACAGCAGATACAGCCCTGCGAAAAGAAGGAAAACGACGGCAAAATCAAGAACTGATATCATGAGGATCTTCAGGAAACGGTTATGTATCCTGTCAATCCCGATGCGTTCCCAGATGTTCAGATAATTGCAGGTTATCAGGACGATAAGCAGTGCGGCAACCACTCCGAGAATACGCTCAAGCCAGATCTCCTGCAGAGTGCGGTTGGCAAATGTCGATGTCAGTCCGAAATTGATGATAAGGAAATAACCCATCAGGGCCAGAATGATGTGGGAAGGATCGAGACTTCGGAAACCGGGCGGAAGCCAGGGAAGATAAGGAGCCAGCCTGCCTTCGCTCTCGTCAGGGATCCTGGGCAGATCCCTTCGAAGACTGATCGGTGAGTCATACCGGTCTTTAGGATCCATCATGATGCACTTGCGTATGATCCGGTTGAAACGGCCTGACGCCAGCTTCTGATAGGGCTGTGCGCCTGTCAGCATCTCGTTCATAAGGACTCCGAGAGCATAGATATCTGCGCCTGTTCCCGATGCACCGAATCCGTACTGTTCGGGAGCTGCATACCCATAGGTGCCGATCAGTTCTGTGTCACGTGACTTTCCTTCGCTGTACAGTGTGGCTGCATTCAGATCCAGAAGCATGGCATGACCGTCAGGCAGGATCAGAACATTGGAAGGTTTGATATCTCTGTGTACGATTTCCGGTTTTCTGGTGTGGAGTTTCTGCAGCACAGTGCACAGATCTCGGAGAATAACAGCAGTTTCGTATTCTGAGAAGAGAATCCCTTCATCCAGACGTGACCGGATCGTCTGTCCGCTGACGTACTCTTCGATGACTATCAGCCGGGCTCCGTCCTCGACGACTGCTTCGATACTGGGAATGCCCGTAACGGGTTCCTTCATGAGGGAGCGGAATACACGGGCGTCATAAATGCTGAGCACTTTTTTGATATACAGTCTGCCTGAGATCCGATGCCGTACGATCACGACATCAGGATTCCCGTCTATAACCGAGACGGGTTCGTAGGCAGCCAAAAGATAATGATCGGACTCTGTCATATCGATTCCCTCCGACTTAACATTATCACATGATTCAGAAAGAGGCAACAGGACATGAGAAAAACGACAGGTACGCTGAACAGGATCCTGAATTCCACAAAACCGGAGGAAATCGAGGGATACCTGGATGCGAATTCCGAAGAAATGATTGACGGAGGGCATCCGTTCTCCCGTTATATGAAAGCCTGTATACGGAACAAAGGCTTGACGCAGCAGGAAGTCTTCATCCGTGCAGACTTTTCGGAAAGCTATGGGTACAAGATCCTGTCAGAAGAAAAGCATACGAGACAGAGAGATACGATCCTGCGGCTTTGTATCGGAGCAGGGATGGACCTGGAGGAGACACAGAGAGCGCTGAAAATCTACGGAATGTCTCCTCTCTACGCACGCGTTCCCAGAGACGCCCTGATCATGACGATCCTGAACGGTAAGTCTACAGATATCGCCGGTGTCAGCGAGGTCCTGACATCTCATGGGTTCGATTCCCTGAGAGGGACGGAAACGGAATAGCATAATAAAACACAGGTTCCCACCGCTTCGGTGGCAACATAGGTATTCTTTCTGTGTTAGATTGTTCGTGACAGAGAGAAAGCCTGATGACGACGTCAGAAAAGAAGGCTGAATGAAGGGGATGCGGCTGCTTTGCAGCCGATCCGTAAAGCCGGCTGGTCTCTGACGTCTTTTTCTTTGCTTTCTGCAGTATATGGCCATGTCGGATCCGGATAACAGGAATCATGGGATCCGATCGATAGTCGATGTCCGGAGTCAACGATACGATGATGGGGCGTCAGCCATATGTAGACTGATTACCGATATAATAGGCTGTGAAAGGGTGTCACGCATATGACTCAGACGTTCTCCCAAAGGCTGAAGGATCTTCGTGAGAAAAACGGCTTTGGTCAGTCTAGGGTCGCGGGCCTGGCCAACGTGTCGAAGGCCGCGATCTCCGCATATGAAAACGGTCTGCGTCAGCCGTCGTATGACATTCTGATCCGGCTTGCGGCCATTTTCGGGGTCAGTACCGATTATCTTCTGGGCGTGACGAATGAGCGGGTTCTGGACATATCCGGACTGACGGAGAACGATATCGCGGTCGTTCGGAGCGTGACCGAAGCACTCAGAAAGAAAAACGGGCTGCTGTCTGACCAAGCATCAAAACAGTAATCCTGTGACGAGCTGGCCAATGCCGCAGCAACCGGCAAAGGAGCATGTTTCGCGTGGCGAGAGGAAACGCGCTGCCTGACATTGCGGAACAACGGAGCACGAAAAGGTTCCTGATCTCTGCACTGAACATTTGTCTGCCGATCCTGGCAGGTCTTTTCATATATCTGTGGTACAGACCCGATACATATCTGTCAGGGTATGTGTATCGGATCATCGGCCGAACGGTGTACCCGTCAGATTCGGAAACATCCATAATACTGCAGTTTCTGCGCGGTTATGCTGCGGACATCCTCTGGGCTTATGCTCTGATGTTTTCCGTGTCGGCCATCCTGGGAACGGGGAAGAAACAGATGTGGGCGGCCGCAGGTATCTGTCTCTGTCTGGTAACTCTGATGGAATGCCTTCAGCTGACGGACTTTGTTTCAGGTACCTTTGACCTGCTGGATATCCTTTTTGAATCAGCGTCAACGGGTTTGGCGGTTCTGATCATACATTTATTTGAGAGGGGAAAAACAAAATGACAAGATTCTCGAAGATCCTTTGCCTGATCCTTGTACTGAGCCTGTTTGCTGCCATGGCGATCGGAAGCGGAAGCGATTCGTCGACATCTTCCGGATCCGGCACCGAGACGAAATCGACATCCGCACCGGCAACTGAGAAGGATGAGTCACCCGTGATCGCCGCAACAGAAGCACCTGCAAAAACGGAAGCGCCTGTAAAGACTGAGGCGCCTCAGTCGGTCGAAGCCTACGAGGTCGGTGAGGGCAAGGTCAATGTTTACAAGAACAGCATCGGGACCTATTGGGCCCAGGTCTGTGTTCCCGTAACCAATACCGGAAGCTGTGATCTGTATCTCAGTTCCGGAACGATGGATCTGGAAGATGCAGACGGCCATCTCGTTGACAGCCTCCAACTGGTTTCTGTCTATCCTGAAGTACTGCAGCCTGGTGAAACGGCCTGGTACTATGAGGAAACGACGCTGGATAACGAACCTGCGTCTGAACTGAAAGTCGTTCCCCATGTCGACGTTGCCAAAGCAAAGGTCAAGTGCATCCGTTTCGATCTTTCCGACGTCACTATCTCCGACGACACTTTCTCCGGAGTAAAAATCGTGGGCCGTGTTGAGAATACCACATCCAAAGATGAAAAAATGGTCTATGTGGTGTTTTTCCTGTACGACGAGCAGGATGAGATGATCGGATCTGCCTTTACGATCCTGACTGACGGAGTGAAGGCGGGAGAGAAGGTCGGATTCACGGCTTCGACTTTCGCTGCACCCGACAGTGTCACGGCGGACAAGGTGAGCCGGTATGAGGCTTATGCTTATCCCATGCAGCTGCAGTTCTGAAGAAAAGCCTGAAAAAGCTGAGCGGATCACATCCGTCTCAGCTTTTTATTGTTGCCTTTGTTTCGCGCACATGGAAAGAAACAAAGTCCATACCGCTTTTGCAGCCTCCTCAGGGGTCCCTGTGTTGGATACGGATCCGTGACGGAATCTGTCATACATGGGCCTTCTTTTCGCCTCCATGATCCGAAGCGAATCCATGCCGGCCGACAGGGGACGGCCGACTGTCTCCAGCAGTTCAACGGGGCGCAGCAGTTCGATCAGAAGTCCGTTTCGCCTCAGAGGGGCATAATTTTCGGGACGCGTAACTACGCCGCCGCCTGTGATGAGGATCTTCCCCGAGAGTCTTCCTACATCGGAGACGATTTCAGATTCCAGACGCCTGAATGCTTCTTCTCCGTAACGGGAGAAGAACTGCGGAATCGAGATCCCGGCTCTTTCTTCGACCAGGTCGTCCGTTTCAATAGCCTGCCGTCCTGTCATTCGGGAAAGGATTCCGCCGATTGTGCTTTTTCCGGCTCCGGGCATCCCAATGAGAACAAGGTTCGGACTCTGTTCGTTAATACCAGTCGTTTTTTCTTTTTCCTTTTCTTTTGAAATCATCTCGTTTTCCGGTGTTTCAGTCATGACACCGTGTATGCGATCTATTTTTCTCGCAGACATGCGGGACTTCGTTTTTAAGACGCCAGGGACGCGGAACGGGCCCTGTAATAAAGATTGTACTCAGGCGGGTAAAGACCCGTTTTCCGTCTGCAAACGCATTGTAGAGCATTTGTGAGTCTTTCAGGGGCGCTTGCGATGAGACAGAATGTCTTCTCGGTTATTCGCTGTCTTTTTCGGACCCGGACAGAGCGGTCTCATAGTCGCGGGCAAGCCCGAAGATGGCCTCGTACATCTTGCATGCGTAGGGAGCCAACTCTCCTGCGCGTTCTGATATCCGTTCCAGGATCTGTTCTTCACGAGACCGATTTCGAACGGGCAGTCCATGCGCGGCCTTGTATGATCCTGCCTGAGCGGCAAGCTCCATGCGTTCCAGGAACAGAGGAAGGAGCTGCTCATCCACTTTGTCTATTCTTTCCCTGATCTTATCCAGTTCCATGAGATCTATCTCCTGTTATCCTTCCAGAAGCATGTCCAGAAGTACGAGGGCCACGGCTGCTTCCACGACAGGTACGGCCCTGGGCACCACACAGGGATCGTGCCTTCCCGACAGCGTGATCTCTGCGGGCTGCATGGAGCTCAGATCGACTGTCGTCTGCGGGATGGAAATGGAAGGCGTGGGCTTGAACGCGGCTCTTACGATGATCGGCATTCCCGTAGTGATCCCGCCCAGGATGCCCCCGGCGTCGTTCTTGGACGTGAGGATTCTGCCGTCACGGACGATAAATGGATCGTTGTTCTGCGATCCGCGCATCCTGGAAGCTTCGAAACCTGCTCCGAATTCGACTCCCTTGACTGCGGGGATCCCAAACAGAACAGAGGCGATCCGGCTGTCGGCACCTTCAAAACGAGGCGAGCCGAGGCCTGCAGGGAAACCTACGGCTGCACATTCCACAATACCTCCTACGCTGTCGCCTGCGGATCTTGCGCCGAGAATGGATTGCTTCATGAGCCTGCCCGCTTCGTCGTTCAGGACAGGAATCTCCTTGTCTGCAAGGGCATGGAAAAGCTCTGCATCTGGAACGAGAGGGAAGGGATCGTCGGCGACCGAATCGATCTCGGCGATATGCGAGCCAATGAAGATCCCGCGGCGCTCCAGGATCTGCAGGGCAATGCCTCCGGCGGCGCAGAAAGGAGCGGTGAGCCTTGCGGAGAAATGACCGCCCCCTCGCATGTCCGCAGCACCCTGATACCGCACGGCAGCAGCATAATCCGCGTGCCCGGGCCTCGGAACGGAGAACAGTCCGGCATAGCTGTCCGGACGTGCATCTGCGTTTTCCATGATCACGGTCAGGGGAGTTCCCGTCGTGTGTCCTTCGTACAGACCTGACAGGAAAACCGGATAATCGGTTTCGTTCCTGGAACTCATCAGCGGGCTTCGTCCGGGACGTCTTCTTTCCAGAAAACGGAGAAGCTCTTTTTCGTCGACGGCTTCACCCGGAGGCGGAGCGTCTATGACTGCGCCTACTGCTTTTCCGTGAGATTCTCCGAAAAGCTGCACACGCAAGCGGTTTCCAAAGCTAGAGGACATGGGCCTTTCCTCCCAGTTCATGATAATCCCGGAAAAAGCCGGGGTAGGATTTGTCTGCGGAATCGGCATCGGGGATCTCGGAAGGACCGTCCGCGCAGGCTGCGGCGACTGCTTCCGCCATGACGATGCGATGATCTCCGGAAAAGGGGAGCAGTGCACTTCGAGGATTGACGGGACCGGTGATGGTCAGGCTGTCCTCGCCTTCTTCCGCAGTGCCGCCAAACGATTCGATCAGTCTCGCTGTTGCACGAAGACGATCGCTTTCCTTGAAACGGAGACGCCCGCCGTTCAAAAATACGGTCGTTCCCTTAGCAAACATCGCAGTCACGGCCAGTGAAGGCAGGAGATCAGGGATGTTCCGCAGGTCTACCCGGATTGCCCTCAATTCGCCGGGAACCACTCTGACCGTGTCAGCAGCAATCCATTCGGTTTTCGCTCCGAAATGACCAAGGATATCAAGGACGCTACGGTCTCCCTGCAGTGAATCTCGTCTGAGACCGGAAACGGATACCGGACCGGATATCGCACCTGCGCACAGGTAAGAGGCGGCGCCTGACCAGTCTCCTTCAGCCGTCACATCCCCCGGAGACGTAAGACGGTGCTGACCATGGATCAGATAGCATTGATTCGACTGCTCGATCTCTGCTCCGAAACGCCTGAGAGCATCGATCGTCATTTCCACATAGCTGCCGGATTCCAGAGGAGACGTCAGCTCGACGGCGGATTCTCCTGGTGTGACGGAAAGGGCTGACAGCATGCCCGATATATACTGGGACGAAACGTTCCCGGGAAGGAGATAACGGCCGGGCATGAGTTTTCCAGACATCGTCAGCGGGAGATGGGAGGATGATAAAACGGCTCCGCCCGACTGCATGGCGTCAAGCAGTTCGCTTATGGGGCGGTACGGCAGACGGCCATGACCCGTAAAGGATGCTTTTCCGCAGAGCGCAGAAGCGAGAGGGAGGAAAAAACGAAGAGTCGTTCCGCTCTCTCCGCAGGGGAAAACCGATTCGTTTCGGTACTGATCCGGAGGCACGACGGTGCAGACGTCCTCCCGGACCGTGAGAGCCGCGCCAAGGGCGGAGAGACAGTTCATCGTAGCGAGGATATCACCGGAAGGCATGAATCCATGGATCCGCGTAGGCTGCGATGATAAAGCCGCACAGATGAGCAGACGGTGGAGACCCGATTTGGAGGAAGGTGCTCTGACCGTGCCGGAAAGGATGGATGGGATGACCTGAAGACGCATGGGTGTTCCACCTGCTGTCAGACCCACGGCGACGTGAAACCTACGGCAAGGCCTAGAATCTCCACATCGTCCAGATCTGCCTTTGTATAGACCATGGGACTGTAGGCGGGATTTTCAGGCTGAAGTACCAGTCCCTGAGGGGTGGTATATACGCGTTTGAGCGTAGCTTCGTCTCCCACGCGTACGGCTGCGATCTGACCGTTCTCCACCTGGGGCTGTCTGCGGATGTACACGATGTCGCCGTCGTAGATCCGGGCTCCCGTCATGGAATCGCCACGGCAGACGAGAGTGAAGTCGCAGCGGATAGGCTCAGGAACAAGGTCGTAGCACTCGATATGCTCTTCCGCAAGGATAGGTTCGCCGCACGCAATGCTTCCGAGTCTGGGCCGGAGCGTGTAGCCGGGCTCGTCGGAAGGAACAGAAACGGGGATGCCGGCTTCTTCGCCGGACGTCTCACTGTCTCCGAGAAGGGAGGAGAGAGGCACGCGGAGACGTTCTGCATAACCGCGGACCACAGTGATCTTGGGAACGCGTGTCCCCAGTTCATATCGGCTGATGACCTGTTTTGTCGTGCCCAGCAGTGTTCCCAGATCCGACTGGGTCAGTCCCATTTCTCTGCGGAGCATGCGAAGATTCTGTCCAAAAGACATATGAAACCCTCCTTGCTTTGGATCCAGCATTATTGTAACCCGAATGGAGACTGATGACAAGAGGGAAATTACCGAAATGTCATCCAAACGGTTGACTGCGTCCGAAAATGTGTGCTACTCTTTGAGTGGCCCGATCGGTGACCGGGTGAAATCCAAATGAGAAAGGGCGGTTGCTTTGAATTATTTCGAAGGCGGGAGGGCAGTCTGCCCATATTACAGAGGGGAAGGAAAATGGTTTGTCCGCTGTGCCTGCTCGCAGGATACGGGGGAAAACCATCTGATGTTTCCCGGAAAGACTGCTTTGATCAGGCATCTGTCACAGATATGCGGAAGTTACTATTACAAGAGCCGGTGCCCCATGGCGGAAGACGTGACGAAGCAGTATGAAAACAAAGTGAGGATGCTATGTATGGAACGGATCGTGCAGAGCCGTCGTCCGCCGGCGGAAAGGTCACGGTAAAGAGCCGCGGCAGGCTGTGTCCTTGCGTAAATCCGTACGGGATGGTATAGTAAGAAGGTACATTCCATGATCGGCACGGGAAAGGATGCAGAAGGAAACAAACATGACGAAGCTTACGGATCGGCTGGATACGTTTGCCGCACGTTCGGAAATGACGCAGCGCGGTTTCCCCTGGGAGCATGTGCTCACGAGACTTCTTGCGACCAGTCTATATGACATCAAGGACCGTGATCCGGACATCGTTGCGATCCGGCTCGCACAGCGTGAACTCCGGAATAAGGTGTCGATCCTTTCTGAGTTCCGCGGTCAGATCCAGCTCGCCGTAGCAGCGAGGCTGTCTCTTTCGAAAGATCCCGAGCGGTATCTGGACCGGTCGATCTCGCTGTATCACAAACTTTACCGGAGAGGGTTCCGCCGTACGCCGTATCTGGTCCTGGCGGCAATGGAACTTGCTAAGGAAGATGAGAGCCGCGACGACGAACTCATCGAGTCGACCCGGGCATGGTTCGATTCAATGAGGGATGTGCATCCTTATCTTTCCGCGCCGGACGATTATCTTTACGCGGCACTTCTCGCCCGTCACGGCGTGAGCCGCAAAGATGCCCCTGCCAAGTACCTGGACATGGAACGGATCCTTTCGACCGAATCCAGAGGCGGGAACGACATGCAGACCCTGACCCATGTGCTCATGCTGGCGTCGGATGACTGTGTCTCTCTTGCAGAGAGAGCGAGAGAAATCCTTGCGTCCTGCCATGATCACAGACTGTTCCTGCGTTTTTCGGGAGCCATGCCGCTTGCCGGCGTTCTTGCGATGCTGCCGGATGATCCGGATACTCTGGTCAGGGATCTGATCGAAGGAGAAGGTTATCTCCGCGAAAAACGCGGTTTTTCGGATTTCAGCGTTCCGAAGGGAGCTCGTCTCCTGATTGCTTCCCAGGCTATGATTGCCGTCAGAAGGGATGCTGTGGCCGCGGAGCAGGCGATGCTGGATCAGTTCGCTATCGCACTCATGGAAGCGGAGCAGACGGCGCTCATGTGCGCCTCCGTATCGATCATCACAAACAACAATGCCGGCTGATCGGCGAGGGTATCATGATTTTCTTTGATCTGGATCATACGCTTCTGGATTTGGAAACTGCGGAGATAGATGCTCTGACATTGTTCCTTCGCACGAGTATCCTCGGCGAAAAACTGCCCTGGGATGCTTTTTATCCGGCCTGGGAGGAGATCCGTGTGGACTGCTTCCGCCGCTATCTGGATGGGGAACTTACATATGACAGGCAGCGCGCAGAGCGGATGCGCAGGATCCACGAGGTCGCGGGGATCGAACTCTCCGGGAAGGAAGCTTATACCGAATTCATGCGTTTTCACGCCTATCTCAGGGAGTCCTGGCGTCTTTTTCCCGAAGCGGAAGAAGCGCTGAATCGTTTCGGATCCCGGCCGCTGGGACTCGTGACCAATGGAAATGCCAGACAGCAGCATGACAAGCTCGAACGGCTTGGACTGCAGGACCGCTTTTCCTATATTCTTACAGCGGAGGATGCCGGATGCTCGAAGCCGGATCCAAAAATGTTCCGGATCGCATGTGAAGCGGTGGGAGATGTCCCGGAACGCTGTGCCTATATCGGAGATCATTACGAAACGGATATCGTGCCGGCGGAATCATTGGGGATGCTGGCTGTCTGGGTTGACCGTAAGAACGGAAAACTGCCGGAAGGCAGCCGGGCCATTAGGGTCACGGATCTCGTTGCCGCGGCGAATGAGACGATTCGGATACTGGGATAACGTACCGAAAATAAGAAAACGCGTGCTGACTGATGTCAGCACGCGTTTTCTGCTTTCTTTATTTGCACCGATCTCTTTGGATGAGGGAAAGAGGAAGCTCCAAACCGTTTTTCCGCAGCAGGTCGCCGTTCCGGAGGATCTCCTCCGAAGGACCTTCGCAGACGATCCGTCCTTCTGAGAGTATGAGGACGCGGCTGCAGGTGTCCCAGATGAAATCCAGATCATGGCTGGCAATGAACAGGGAACAGTCCAGACCGTTCAAGAGCCGAATGAGGTTGCTGCGGTTTCCGGGATCGAGCGTAACCGTAGGTTCGTCCAACAGGATGATGTCCGGTGTCATGGACAGGATCGTTGCGAGAGATGCTAGCTTCTTTTCACCGCCGGAGAGTTTGTAGACCGATTTCTTCCGAAGATGGGGGATGCGGACCTTTTCCAGAGCGTCCGTGACACGCTTTTCGACTTCTTCCTCGGAGAAACCGTAGTTGCGGGGAGCAAAGGCAACATCCTCTTCCACAGTCGTCATGAACAGCTGGCTGTCCGAATCCTGAAAGACATATCCGATCATTCTGCGGATCTCAGACAGTGTTTTTCTTTCAACAGGGATCCCTCTGATCCGAAGCGTGCCCGTATTCGGCAGTTCCAGACCTACCAGAAGTTTCAGCAGGGTGGATTTTCCGGCTCCGTTCCTACCGATAAGGCCGACTTTTTCACCCTCTGCCAAAGAGAAGGAGACGTCCGTCAGGACATCTGTACCTTTCTCGTAAGCAAATCGAAGATCTCTGGATTCGATCATCAGGTCATTCATAGGGTCACCTCCGGAAATCAGTTCCAGTTTCCCGTCACGAGTCTGCCCAGGACAGAAACGAGAGGGAAAAGCTTCAGCAGGATCAGTACGGAAGCCCAGCCAAGAGGCCACAGAAGATCAGAAGCTTTCAGGGAATGGCGGAACGTCGGACGGAACTCGCCCGTGAAGCCGCGAAGAAGCATGCTCTCGTACAGAACACCGGCAAAATCGGCAGAGCGCAGGAGCATCTGACCGGCAAGCGGACCCCAGGCTCTGAAGTGGATGCCTTTCTGACCCGGTGCACGCAGCAGATAGGCATCTGTGACCCGTCCGGCTTCCTTCATGAGCATGGTCAGGTAACGGTAGACGAGGAGCAGCAGGGTCACCAGGATCCTGGGTACGAAGAGGAGCCTCAGCGCATAGCATATGTCGTCCATAGGTGTCGTCGCAATGAGAAGGTAGGCGGCGAAGACCGTGAAGACGGCTTTCATGAAGAGTGAAATCATAGAGACGATGCCGCCTGTTACGGTGAAGGCTCCGAATGAGAGAATCGCTGTGCGGTCGAAGAAAGGGTTCGCGATCCCCATGACGGCAACGAGCGCCAATACGGCCCGTAGCCTTCTGAAGGCGTCCCGGACGGAGAGATCGGCAGTCATGAATGCGATCGCAGGGTACAGGATCATGGAAAACAGCCCTGCCAGATCATATTTGGAGAACGATACTGTCAGAACGATATAAAAAACGGTCAGGCACAGCTTCGATAAAGGGTGAATCCGGTTCATCCACCGATCCTCTCTGGAGACGCTTTCAAGCGTCTGGATCTCGCTGATTGCCTGACCGATCCTGCTCATGACAGTTCCTTATTCTTCAGTGGAAGCCTGCTGCTTTTTTCGGAAGGCCCGAATGATGAAAGCAACACAAATGAGAAGCGCCAGAACGAGCAGCGCACCGACGATGCCGGACACAGTGGTGCCGAGAACGCTTTCGGATCCCTTGAAGGCGTAGTCCGGCAGGAAAGACAGAGACTCCTGCACGCTTTCTGCGGCGGCATAGGCGCCGGTTCCCGCGGATTCCAGTTCCTCGACGCCGGCTACTCTTCCGATAGCCCATTCAAGACCGTCGGGAAGAGAAGAGGCCAGGAGGGACAGACCGCCGCCGATAACGGCTGCGGCACCGCCGAGGACACCGAAAGTGGCACCGATGGGCATCCTGTTCTCTTTCTGTGTGTCGATGCCCCAAAGCAGTTCGGGACGCGCTTCATAGACAAAGATCAGGACTGCAGCGGTGATCAGGCCTTCCACCAGGCCGATCGCCAGATGGATAGGCTGCATGGCCGCGGCGAACACTCCGAAGGGTAGTTCCGTGATGCCGGAGACAAGAGTCTCCAGGACGACGGAGAAAGCGCCGAGCTGGAGCGTCACGACGCATCCGACAACGGATGCGATCAGGATCTTCAGACGTGAGGCTCCGTTTTTCATGATGGGACGCCAGATCAGAAGCGATCCCAGGAAGCATCCGTAGAATGCCATATTCCATATATTGCAGCCAAGAGCCAGAAGCCCTCCGTCCGCAAAGAACAGGCACTGGATCAGAAGTACGGCGATCATTGACAGGAATCCTGCCCATGGCCCCAGGAGCGCGGAGAGCATCATACCTCCGCAGAGATGACCGGAAGAACCGGTCCCGGGGATCGTGAAGTTGATCATCTGCGCCGCGAAGACGAACGCGCCCATTACACCCATGAGAGGGATCTTTTTGCGGTTATCTTCCTGACTGACCTTATAAACAGAGACTACAGCTGCCGTGGCGGAAGCTGCAGCCATGACTCCGGCGACCGCAGGGGACACCAATGCGTCTGCCATATGCATGTTTCAAATCCTCCTTATTGTCTGCGGACCATCGATCCGCAAGGTTCGGCGCCAATAAAAAAACACATGTACGGATTCTTCCGAGTCATGTGTCTTCCTGACGCCATTATTCATGGAAATACCGGGATTCATGCTTCTGCACTGACAGACAGTTTCATGCTGTCCAATGTCCATGATTATAGCAGATGGATGAAAAAAGTCAAGGCGGACGTCATCAAAACGTCCGCCCTGACGGCGTTTCAGCACCCTGGGTGATCATCCGTAGATGATGACTGCGTCCCGCAGACGGGGATATGTCTGCCCGTTCTCCTCGTATGTTTCATAGACACCTGTGACAGTAATGGCCTGTCCTGCTTCGGGATATGCATATCCGTCCTGAAGCGAGAATTCGATTCCCGTCTGACAGCATGCCATGAGGTCCGACACCAGGCATGTGTAATAGACATGACTGTCCCCGGGAAACACTCCTGCGTTGCCCTGGAGCCTGACGGTCTGACCTATGAAGTATTCAGGCATGGTCGCCAGCTGGGACACACGGGTATAGATGACGGACGGTCTGAGCTTCGTCACGTCGACGTCGATCTCATCATCAGAATACAGACGGGAGGGATCCGGCGTGCCGTTGACGGTAGGAGCAGGAACAGGCGCAAAAGTCGCCGTAGGTACCGGATCCGGTGTGACAGCGGGAGCTTCTGTGGTAAACGTGTCGGCAGCCGCCGTAGGACTTTCTGCCGGCAGCTGCTGCTGGCTTTGAGCCTGTGCCTGTTCTCTCAGTACATCGTCCACGGTCTTGGACTGGGATATGACCGTGCCGTGACCGGTACCGGTACTGCATGCCGTCATGCACAGCAGAACGGCTGACAACAGAAGGATGATCAATTGCCTTTTCATGATGCCTCCTTAAAACAGACTGCCGTGGGAAGAAGAGCACTGTTTGTGGATGAGCGTATTCTTGAGTCGGCAGGAAGCGCATAAGACAGCGCGTTTCATTTCAGGTTTCCTTTGAGGAAGCCGATGAGGGAAAATACACCGAACGCTGCGATATCCACCGCGACGATGGTGGAACCGACGGGAGTGCCTGCAAGGATCGAGATCAGCATGCCGACGAGAGAACACAGAACGGACAGTACTGCGGAACAGATGACGACGCCCCGGAAACTCTTGAAAACCCGCATTGCGGAAAGAGCCGGGAATATGACAAGTGCGGAAATCAGGAGAGAACCGACGAGATTCATAGCCAGGACGATGATGACGGCAGTGATGATCGCAATCAGAAGATTGTACAGCCCGGCTTTCGTCCCGGTCGCTCTGGCAAAACTCTCATCGAATGTGACCGCGAATATCTTGTCATAGAACAGAACGAAGACTGCGACGACCAGAACGGACAGGATCAAACAAAGCCATACTTCACCTTTTGTCAGCGTCAGGATCGACGTGGAACCGAATAGAGTGGAACAAACGTCTCCTGAAAGGTTGCTGGAATGGTTGAACAGATTCATCAGGAGATATCCGATCGCCAGTGCTCCGACGGAAATCATGGCGACGGCGGCGTCTCCCTTGATCTTTGCGTTCTGACCTGTCCGCAGAAGGAGGATAGCCGATGCGATCGTGATCACGAGGATCAGCGGCATATCGTTCGTCAGTCCCAGGACCGCAGCTATCGCCATGGCTCCGAATGCTACATGGGAAAGGCCGTCCCCGATGAAGGAGAAACGTTTGAGGACCAGAGGGACCCCCAGAAGAGAGGAGCACAGTGCAATGAGCACTCCGACGATCAGCGCATAGCGTACGAAAGGAAACTGCAGGTATTCAAGCTTTGACAGAAATTCACTCATTTGTCAGCACCTCCGGGAGCGAACGCGAGGACTGCGTCGCTCTTCAGGTATTCTTCTTTTGTGCCGAAGAAGACCGTGTGACCGATGTGCAGGATGTGTGTGGCGTCCTCCACGGCTGCGTGAAGATCGTGAGAGATCATGAGAATCGTGATGCCTTCTTCCCGGTTCAGTTTGCGGATGATGGCGTACATCTCCTGGGTGACTTTCGGATCGAGACCGGATACCGGTTCGTCCAGAAGCAGCATCTTGCGCGTGGCGCACAAAGCGCGTGCCAGGAGAACCCGCTGCTGCTGGCCTCCGGACAGTTCGCGGTAACAGCGCTTCATCAGGGGAGTCAGTTCCAGTTTGTCGATCATAGCCCGGGCCTGCTCCTTCTCATCGCGTGAGTAAAAGGGGCGAAAGCCCTGACGGTTCTGACAGCCGGACAGAACGATCTCCCAGACCGATGCGGGAAAGTCCCTCTGGACAAGTGTCTGCTGAGGCAGATATCCGATCTCCTGAGGCAGAAGACCGTCGCCCGTCAGCACTTTGCCGGACAGGGGAGCCTGAAGCCCAAGGATCGTACGCATGAGCGTGCTTTTTCCCGAACCGTTTTCACCGAGGATGCAGAGATAGTTTCCGGCTTCGACCTGGAACGACAGGTCGTGAATGATCTCGCGCCCGTCATACCCCAGACAGAGATTTTGACATGTGAGCTGAGCCATTGATTTTATTCTCCTTGTTTCAGAGCCTTTTTCAGGACCTCAAGATTGCTTTCCATGACGGCAAGATAAGTCAGATCGTCTTCGTCTTTTGCGGAAGCGGACTGGAGCGAATTCATGGTCAGGATCTCCTGATCTTTCGATTGTGTGGCATTGCGGATCGTTTTCGCGATGGAGCCGTCTGAACTTTCGATATGCAGGATCGCATGCAGACCGAGCTCATCGGTTTTCTTGGCCAGGAAGATAATGGTCTCGAAGCTCGCTTCCGTCTCCGCGGAACAGCCGACAAACGCTGCATAATAACTCAATCCGTAGTCGTCCGTCAGATAACGGAAGGGGAAGCGGTCACCGAACAGCAGCGTATGAAAGTCCGCATTGTCAACGGCTTCCTGATACCGACGGTCCAGATCGTCCAGCCTGTCAGTATAGGCACTGCAGTTTGCCCTGTAGTAGTCTGCGTTGGAACCGTCCAGTTCACAAAGCTTGTCAGTGATTGCGTTGCACAGTATCTTTGCGTTTTTCAGAGAGAGCCATACATGTTCATCATATTCCGGGCCTTCCTCTTCGAGCTCTTCTTCCTGTTCGGTTTCCATGCCTTCCACGATCTCTTCTTCTTTGACGGCGTCGCCGAGAGCTTCCATGAGGTCCAGGGAGATCTGGTTCCTGTTCGTGGATTCCTTGAGGGCGTCGTTGACCCATTTATCGGATGTTCCGCCGACATAGATGAAAAGGTCACAGGTGGAGACCTTGATCATGTCATCGGCGGTCGGCTGGTAACTGTGAAGATCCACGCCTTTGTCCAGAAGAAGCGTCAGGTCGATACGGTCGCCGGCGATCTCACGGACCCAGTCATATTCCGGGAAAACAGTCGCCACGACTTTCAGACGGCTGCTCTGGTCCTGTGAGGGAGAAGATGCTGAAGCGTCCTGAGCGCTGCAGCCTGACAGCATGGAAAGGATCAGGCAGACGGTGAGCAGAACAGTGATAGGTCTGTATCTCATTACATTATCCTCGGTTGGAGGAACCTCCTTTTTTTTTGCAGTCTTCGCAGATGCCGTACAGGATCGTAGCGGAGCTGTCGACATCAAAATGGGCGCCTTCAGCCACGGAATGGAGAAGCCTGTCGGTCATGGGCGTCTCCATATGGAAGGTCTTGCCGCATTTGAAGCAGGACAGATGAAGATGCGACCGGCATTCCTCCGCATCTGTGTAGCGGTAAAAAACCTGACGGCTGCCGTCGCGGGTGATCCGCTGGATTTTGCCTTCCTTTTTCAGATCCGCCAGATTGCGGTAGACAGCACTCAGGCTGATGCCTTTGGAAGCCAGCGCTTCAAAAATGAATCCCGCTGTCAGAGGAACATCCGCATGTTCGGAAAGAAAGTCCAGAAGCGCGCTGCGCTGCTTAGTGGCATAACGGGCCATATCCGTTCCTCCTTTTCCTTTCAGACTGTGATCCGCACAGATTTGCGAATCTTTCGCAAATCAATATAGCATCTTTTCGCAAATTGTCAAGTACTTTCGCAAATTTACCGCCCCGAACAAAAAAGGCCCGCGCATCAAGGCGCGGACCTGCAGAAGATAGACTTTGGTTATCCGAGGTATTCGATGCTGCCGTCGGGATGACGCAGGATCCTAGCGAAGAAATCGTCCCAGATGTACATGGCGACTTCCGGGGAGTAGGTGTGCGGCCAGTTGATGACGCCGGTGAAGCGCACCAGCGGCACATGGTTTTCGTCTCTGACGATGGTATGACGGTAGATGCCCGTATCATAGGTCCTGCGGGACTCGTAATCGACGCCGTTTGCTTCACAGCAGTTACGGATCGTCATGGCGTTCGGTTTGCCTTCGATCAGGTGCATGCCGGTGCCGTCAAATTCGCCCATCGTGTACCAAATCGGACGCTTCAGTCCATCCCTGGGGATCGGGGTCACGGTGCCGTTTCTGCCGTCCACGGATCCTACGGGGGCAAAGGCCGCGAATAGGTCTGCTGCCTCCCGCATGAGCATCTGGGTCATGGCGCCGCCGTTGCTGTGGCCGGTCACGTAGATCCGCTCCCTGTCTACGGGATACTGCTCACAGATCTTATCCACCATCTGGCGGAAGAAGGATACGTCATCCGGACCACCGGGATCCTTGGGGTAACTGGAGTTCCATGCAGGGGTGGGGCAGATGGGGCCGCTGAAGGGCGAGCCGGCGGGCATGTTGCGGCGGGGGAAGGGGTATGCCGTAGGATAGCAGAGGAGGAAGCCGCGTTCACGTGCGACGCGGTGCCATCCGGAATTCTCCGCGAAAAATTCGCCTGAACAGGAGAAACCGTGGATCGCGACCACAAGCGGTATCTTTTTGTCGGGATTCCGTTTATAGGCTTCGGGTTCGAAGATCCACCAGCGCCGGCGCAGACCGTCGATCGTCGCCCAGTTGGGGATGAAGCCCTGATCCTCGGGCAGCTCGGTCTTGCGGATATAGCTGTTGCCTTCGCCGCCCCAGCGCTTGTAGGACTCGACGAATGCCGTCATCGCTTCGACAACATCCGGGAAAGGCAGTGCTTCCGCCTGATCCTCGGGTGTGAACCAGACTTCCGAGCAGGCAGGATCATTCAGATACAGCGTCCCGGGCAGAGGATCCTCCCGCCAGATCTGCGCGATATCGGAATGCAGGTTCTCATCCTTCACGTGATTGGCGGCTTTCACGGCATCCAGTACGTTGGAAGGTTTACCGATCAGATAAGCGGGCAAACGGACTTCTCCCTTTTTGATGCAGGGATCGCAGTCGGAAGGCATGGAGCGCAGAAGCTCCAGAAGAGCGGGATCGAGCTGCGTATCGCCCCAGGCAGCCCACGCAGCGAGCACTGAGCAGTGGGTGAAGGCGAACACGGACGCGATCTGCGCGCCGTCGCCGAAGCCCAGCGCATATACTCCGGGAGCGTTCGAGGGATAGTATTCCATAGAACGCATCTCGGTGAGAAGCTTTGTCATGATGTCAAGCTCCAGGCCGGGATCGTCGGTCTTCCATCCCTGAGGCGCCTCGATGAAGAAAGCTGCGACGGCGTGCTTTTCGAGTGCATCCTGCCAGCGGCCCTTCTCAAAGAACGCCTCAGCCTTTTCTCCGCCGGGAACGAGGATGAAAGCCGTGTTGCCCGATGTTTTGAAAGTTGTGGGAACATACAGACGGAAAGGCCGCTCCGCGCCGGATTCATCCGTGAGAGAGCCGGGGAACAGACCGGTGTGGACGGGATAGTAGGGGTTTTCCGGATCGACGGGTCTCTGCCCAATATCCTTCCTGGGACGAGAATAGGATGCGGGACTTCCGGGTACGCGCCGTACACGGTTGACCGAGGGGTCCAGCTGAGGATGATTCAGATTCATGTGTGCCTCCTTCAGTATTCTTGTTATGATGCTTTGTCATATTTCTTCCCAAAACCGCGGTTTCCTTTTTCTGTGTGCGTCTGTTTTGCAATTTGCGGACCGGGATGCTAGAATATGCGCATGGGAATGAACAGGAAACTTACGCTGCCCGACGGGCGTCTTCCGGAACTTCTCGCGCCCGCAGGCGATCCTGAGAGCGTCGAGGCCGCACTGCGGTTCGGCGCGGACGCCGTGTATCTCGGCGGACGCATGCTCCAGCTCCGTGCGGAAAAAGCCGCACTTACGGATGAAGAAATCCGGAACGCTGTGGATGAAGCGCATGAAAAAGGAAAGAAGATCTATGTAACGCTGAACTCCATTGCCAGAGGGGAAGAGGCGGAACAGGCTGTGGAATACGCGCGGATCCTCTACGATCTTGGTGTGGACGCCGTGCTCGTTGCCGACATGGGCGTGCTGTCTTCCGTCAAGGAAGGTGCTCCGGATCTCGCCGTACACATCTCCACACAGGCGAACATCCTGAACGCAAGAGCAGCCCGGTTTTATCATGACCTCGGAGCAGAACGCGTGGTCCTTGGCCGTGAGGCAACGCTGGATGAGATCGCGGAGATACGGGCCAATACCCCCAGGGAACTGTCCATAGAGGCATTCGCCCACGGCGCGCTCTGCATGGCTTATTCGGGACGCTGCCTCATCTCGTCCTATCTGACAGGCAGGAGCGCGAACAGGGGTGAATGCACGCAGCCATGCCGGTGGGAATACAGGCTGCTGGAAGAACAGAGACCGGGAGAGTATTTCCCGATAGAAGAAGGAGACGGCTACAGTAGGATCCTTTCCTCCAGAGATCTGTGTACGATCGATATGCTGGAGAAGATTCTGGAAGCCGGGGCAGACAGTCTGAAGCTGGAAGGACGCATGAAATCTGCCTATTATGTCGCGACAATCACGAGAGCGTACCGTTCCCGTCTGGACGGGACCCTGTCCCCTGAGGAATGCAGAGCCGAACTGGACTGCGTGGCTCACAGACCCTACAGCGAAGGCCTGTACCGGGGAGAGATCCTCCAGCCCGGGGCCAGGGGGAAGGATCATCCGCAGGAAGCTACCTTTGTGGGAAAGGTCCTTGGCTGGGAAGACGGTGTGCTTCATATGGAACAGAGAAACCGTTTCTTCGAAGGAGAAACGCTGGAGGTCCTTTCTCCGGGCAGGAGCGTTCTCACGCTTCGTGTCACGGATCTGAGAACGGAAGAGGGGGTCCGCGTGACGTCTGCTCCGCATCCCCGGCAGTCCCTGTACATGCCCTGTCCCTGCCCGGTAAGCGCTGGAGATCTGATCCGCAGACGGGATCCGAAAGCATAAGGGAACCGCAGCGTAATAAGACAAGAAAAGAAAAGGCCGGCAGTCCGAAGACTGCCGGCCTTTCGTACGGAAAGGATCCGTATCTTATTCCATCGTGTTCTCCACGTCCTTCACGTCCTCGACTGTCGAGATCGCGCGGCGGTCGAAGACCAGTTCCACTTTGGAAGGTCCGCATTCGATCGTGATGACGTCGTCCTTGACGTGCGTGATGCGGCCGTAGATGCCGCCGATCGTCTTTACACGATCGCCGGTCTTGAGTTCGGAGAGCATCTTGTCGATCTCTTTCTGGCGTTTGTTCTGGGGACGGATGAGAAAGAAATAGAATACGACCAGCAACAGTACGATCGGTACGACTGTGGAAATAATCTGAGCCATCTGTTCAGTCATGGATGATTTACCCCTTATCTGCGATTTCAGGCGGTCATGCGCCTTATTTGTCCATTGTATCCGATTTGTATCTTCAATGCAAGAGATTATACGCGATTTTAGGAGGATTGGTTGACAAAAGGGGATATACAGAGGTACACTTTACTCTATTGAATCGTAAGGAGGCCTTCATGACACTGATTTTGCCCGATCGCTACAGTCCTGTTCTGGATCTCATGGAGACGCAGCTGGCGATCAAGGAACTCAAAGATCATTTCGAAAGGATCCTTGCTGCGACACTCAGGCTCACGCGTGTGTCCGCTCCTCTGTTTGTTCTTCCGGAAACGGGACTGAACGATGACCTTTCGGGTACGGAACGTCCGGTGTCTTTCGGTATAGGCGAGGATAACGACCGGCCCTGCCAGGTCGTCCAAAGTCTGGCCAAATGGAAGCGTGCAGCGCTCGCCGACTACGGTTTTGCAGCGGGGACAGGTCTGTATACGGATATGAACGCCATCCGCAGGGATGAAGAGACGGACAATCTCCATTCCCTCTATGTGGATCAGTGGGACTGGGAAAAGGTGATCGGCAGGGAAGACCGCAGCGAAGAGTACCTCAAAGAAACGGTCCGCTGCATCTACCGCGCCTTCGTGTCCGCTCAGGGACACATCAATGCGCTGTTCCCCAAACTCCACAGCAAGCTTCCCAACGAGATCGCGTTCATCTCTTCCCAGGAACTGTTGGATCTGTATCCCGACAAGACGCCCAAAGAACGGGAGAACGCCTTCCTGAGAGAACACGGCGCCGCATGCATCACGCAGATCGGCTGGCCGCTGTCAGACGGGAAACCCCATGACGGACGTGCGCCGGATTACGATGATTGGGATCTCAATGCAGATATCCTTTTTTATAACGAGATCCTCGACTGCGCGTATGAGATCTCTTCCATGGGCATCCGTGTGGATGAAAGATCCATGCCCCTGCAGCTGAAAGCCGCAGGCTGCATGGAACGTATGGAAAGAACCTATCACAAAGACCTCATGGCAGGCCGTCTGCCTCTGACGATCGGAGGAGGCATAGGACAGAGCCGTCTGTGCATGTTCTACCTTGAAAAGGCGCACATCGGTGAAGTCCAGGCGTCTGTATGGCCCGAACAGGAAAAAACTGCTTGCAGGGAGCACGGGATCCGTCTCCTGTGATCGCGTGCATAAAACAGAACGGCAGGACCGGGATGACCGGTCCTGCTGTTCTTTGCAAGGTCAAATCAGGATTTGTGCGGATGGCGCTGAGCGTTCAGTTTTCGGAATCGTCTTCCGAATCATCCGGAAGTGCTTCCAGAATCAGAGCTTCATAGGGTTCCATGATCCCGTCAAAGAAGAAACGGCCGGTGTTGGAGAAAATGACTTCGCCGATGCCCGACATCCGTACTTTTCTTGCGCTCAGATTGACAAGGACGAAGCATGCAGAATCTCCTTCCTGAGATATGCGCGCATAGCAGAAAGCTCTGCCTTTTTCGATCATGCGGAATCCGCCGCTGAAAAGACAGGGGAGTTCCCTGCGAAGCATGAGAAGATCCCGTGTGAAATGCCAGAGCGAGTTCGGGTCTTCACGCTGTTCATCCGGGGAGGGAAAGACTGGCGCGGATTCTTTGATGCTTCTGGCTCCGTGATACGGAAGCCCTCCGTATCCGTATTGTTCTCCGTAACGGATATACGGCACTCCGTTGAGCGTCATATGCAGAAGGGTCAGGGCTTTGAGGGGGAGGTCTCCGAATCGGCGTATGTCTTCTCCGCGAAGATGGGTCATCGCATCCTGCAGACAGCCCATGTCGGTCAGGACGTCCCATTCCTGTATCGAGTCCAGCGTATCGATGTAGCGGCTGAAATCAAACCGGCGGGACGGGATCGGGGAAGGCTTGAAGGCGGAATGATCCAATCCCAGGAGCTGGGCGGCGGGAAAGTATTCTTCCGGTGCTGACTTGTCCTTCCACATGACGGCTGCAGGGATTTGGTTGCGTTCCATCGCCCTCAGGACCGATTCCTCTTCGTCTTGCTGCGGCAAGTACAGAACGGCGGATGCGCCGGCGGGAACATGGGCTCTGGGGGTGATTTTGGAGATGAGTCCGATCCCCAGGTGTTCGGCAGTTTTCAGGATTCCGTCCCAGGTCTTCAGGTCTCTGGTGATGACTGCCTGAAGAAATCCAAGATCCGCAGCTTCCTTCAGGCCTTCTTCAGGAGAAGGTGCGCCGTCTATGTCGAACAGGGCTTCGTCGAAGAGATAGGGTTCAGACATGGGTGCCTCCTTCATAACGCTTCATTTCTGAACTGCAGCAGAACTGGATGATGAATGTGAAAACGAACGCCATGATGGCCAATCCGTAAAAGACTGGCTTGTAGCTTCCTGTCCCGTCATATACGGAACCGCACAGGGTCGGCGCGATGGCGGAACCCAGACTGTTCGCCGCGGTCAGTATGCCCATGATGGACGTATATTCCCTTGTTCCGTACAGGCCTCTCGCTATGATCGGATGACTGACGCTTCCGTATGCGGAACCCATGCTGGCGATCATGACTCCCAGGACCATGAGAACGGGCATGCTTGCCTTCGTCATGAGAAACATGGCGGCAGCATTGCAGAGCGTGGAGAGCAGGAGAGCTCTTTTCAGCCCGAGTTTGTCGAATATGTAGCCCAGTACGATCTTGCTGACCGCAAGGCAGGCCATGAAAAGCGAACAGATGAGAGATGCTGTCTGGGGAGAATATCCGGAATCCTGCATGTTGGCGACCATGGTGGAAGTGGACGCGTTCGTGCAGATGCCCATTCCGGTGATGCAGAAAACAAGGATCCAGAACATCGGGTCACGTGCTACGGTAAACAGCAAGGGACCCTGGAGCGTCTGGGGCCCTACGAAGTGACCGCCTTCACCAAGAGGCGAGAGCCCCATGTCTTCGGGCTTTTCACGGATAAGAAAGAAAACGCAGGGAAGAAGGATTACGGCAAGACAGACGCCAAAGACCGTAAAGGTACCGCGCCAGCCGACTTTCTGCAGCAGGATGCCGCCGACAGCGTTGAAAATCATTCCTCCGAGGCCGCTTCCCATGAAGGCGATGCCGACGGCAAGACCTCGTTTTTCATGGAACCAGTTGTTGATGAGAATAGCGAGGGGAACCTGCGTCACGAGAGAAAGAGAGATCGCACAGAGAGCGGACAGAAGATAGAAAACCGGAAGAGTGCGGGCGAGGGGATACAGGGAGTAGGAGATGACGAGCGCGACGGCCGAGATCCGGAGAAGGACCTTCAGGGGAAAACGGCGGTACAGGGGGCCGCTGAGAAGGGCTACGACCATGCCTCCGATCATGAAAAGACTCTGGTTGAAGCTCATGGCCTGACGGCCGAATCCCAGTTCCTGCGTGATGGGCACGATGAAAAGTCCGAAAGCGTTGGATACGAGCCCGAGTGCGACCGCCATCATGGCGCAGCCCGCTGCAACGATGATCCACCCGTAAAAAATCTTCTGTCTCTTCAAGGATCGGTCCTCCTTTGTCCCAAAGGAAAAGGATAGCCTGAAGCCGGTGTTCTGTCAAGATGAAAGTGACCTGCAGGCCATAGGGATAAAAAGATCCCCTGTGCATCGATTGCGCAGGGGACAGGACTCATTTTTTGGCCAGATACTGTTCCGGTTTGTCGTAGACGATATCCACCCAGGTCTTTCCGGGGCAGAACTTCATCTCATTGCCTTCCTCGTCCAGATAGGTGAAGCGTTCGTTGTATTTCTCGCGCGTCCAGGTGCCCTTGGAGTAGGTGCCGTTGATCAGGTATTCGCAGGGACCGGAGCCGGTATTTGTGAAGTTCGCATAGTTGGCGGCTCCGCCGTAGGTGTAATCCGAATGCATGACGATCACGTTGTTGAAAACGACGTTGATGTCGTCATCAGGGTTCTTGATGTCCTTTCCCGCATCGACCACGAGCTGGTCGTTGTAATAGCGGTAGTACCCTCCGAGATCCTCGTGATACTCATAGGTTACGACGTATTTGCGGAACCAGGTCAGGGTATAATCCCCGCCGGGTCCCTTTTTGCCGGGAAGATCCTGGTCGAAGGTGAAGAAACGGGGAAGATCGTATTTTGCAAAATAATCACCGGCGACTTCACGGTCTTTCACAAGATCTGCGTAGCAGTTGTGCGGCGCATAACGATTATCGTCACGCCAGAACAGGCTCGAGTTCGGGCCTTTCACGGCGTCTGAACGCCAGCCGATTTCGGCCTTTCCGAGCTGCTCGTAGAAATTGTAGCCCTTTTTCTCAGAAGCGCCGACAGTGACGACGGCAATTCCGGGGAACTGGGACAGGATGTGCACGTGATGGATGCGGCCGGATCGGATGGGACCCACCATGTCGGGCAGGTTACCTCCGAATACACAGACGAGCCTTGTTTCACCGCCGCTGTCCATGTAGACCTCATATATGATGTCCGCTTTGGACAGCCCTGTCTGGGGACGGGCTTCTTCGTTGTTGTTGACGGCCACGGCGAAAGGCGTGAAATCCTCTTTGCTTCCCAGAACGGATCCGTTCAGGGGATTATAGAGAACGTCCGGCGTGGCTTCAGGGATAACCGTGGGGGCAGGGGTAGCTTCTGACGAGGGCTCCTCTGACGTGTCCGGAACTGTGGGTGCGGCGGTTGAGGGGATGGCTGTCACGAGTGCCAGGACGGATGTGGGTGTCTCTTCCGCTGCTGTCTGTGCTTCAGGCGCCGTTTCCGAGCACGCAAGGAGACTCAAGGGCAGAAGCACCATGAGAAGCGCCATGGCGATCCGGATGGCTTTCGAAACTTTCATGGATCTCTCCTTTTCGTCTTCGGTTTGTAATGATATCCGAGCGCAGTATAGCACAAAGCGGATCCGCTTGACAACTTGTCCGGGGTTCTCTTTGCAAGCCGGAGCGAATCTGTTACAATGACGTCAGAAGAAAAAAGGAGGAGAGACCATGAACGAAAAACAGGATCCCGGTATGATGTCGGAACAGCAGATCCTGGCGGAACTGCTGCGGGAAACGCGCAGGCAGCGCGTGTGGAACCAGTCCCTCATGATCGCGCTCATCGTTCTGATCGTTGCCCTTATGGTATCGATAGCCGTAATTGTTCCCAAAATGAATGCGATGTCGGTGAAGATGAATACGATCATGGAAAAGGTCGAGCCGCTTCTGGATGATTCCGGCACCCTCATGAAGGACATGTCGGATGCGATCGAGGATGTCAGAGGAAAACTCGACGATGCCAAGACGAAGATCGATACCCTGAGTGAATCTCTCGAGAAGACGCTTGGGCAGATGGATACGACGATGGCGAGCATCGACAAGGTAGTGACCGACAACACGCAGGCTGTCGGCGACGCGCTGGAGAAGATCAACGGGATCGATCTGGACAGCCTGAACGGATCGATCAAAAAGATGTCGGACGTACTCGAACCGTTTGCCAACTTCTTCAACCGTTTCAAGCAATAGGAAGCAGACAGAAAAAGCCCGGATACCGCAAGGTGTCCGGGCTTCGGCTTATTTGATCAGCCTTCGAAGGGCTTGACGCCTTCCACCGCGTCCGCGGGGAAGATCCTGGCGTCATCGTTGTCGATGTCGATCAGGATGTAGCGGTCATTGCCCATACCGAGTTCCTTCATGTAGGACAGCTGACGGAAACCATGCCGTGTCTGCATGCGTTCCACGAGCGCATGACGGTCCTCGGGCTTCAGGGCCTGGACAAGATCCACGGACGCCTGATCCGCAGCGAGGATGTCGGTCGATGCAAGGATGCCGATGTTGGGGGTTACGACGGGCTCTGCGTCCACCCCTTCGCAGTCACAGGATACGGACATGTTGCGCAGGACATTCACGTACGTCACGTTCTTGCCGAAGAAATCGATCGTTGCCTTGGTGGATTCGGCGATCTTCTCCATGAGTTCTTCCTGTACGCTGCCCCAGTCGCCGTCCGCATTGGAATGGATCATGCCCTTGCCGATACGGCCGTCGGCGCATCCGATGCCGATGTTCTTGTTGGAACCGCCGAATCCGCCCATGACATGGCCTTTGAAATGGGTGAGGACGACGAGAGAGTCATAGTTCGTCATGGACTCGCCCACGCTCATCTGAGTGAACCATTTGCCGCCGTTCACGGGAAGCATGACCGTTCCGTGTTCATCCATGATGTCCACGGGGGCGAAGTTCCACCCGTTGATCTCAAGGGTCTTTCTGTGCTGTTCCGTCGTATAGCGGTCGCCGTCGTAATAGGTGTTCGTTTCGACGATGGTGGCGTCGGGAAGCTCTTTTTCCAGGAACACCTTGATCCATGAACTGGGGATGATGTTGGGACCGTGCGGCTCACCGGTATGGAGTTTGACAGCCACTTTGCCGAGAATGTTCGCGTTCACTCTTTCATAGGCCTTCATGAGGCCGGCGGGGGACAGATCCCTGGTGAAATAGACGATGGATTCGTTGCCGCGTCTTTCCTCATAGGGGATATAACGGCTGCCGTCGGGTTTTGTGTTGCTCATGTTTTCTTCACCTCTTCTGAAATGTCGTTCCGGCCTCATGCCGGAAATCTACACGTACATATGCATTATAGCATAATCCCGTGCAGCAGCGACACTCCTTTTGTGATATTCAGCTGTTGACTGTTCCCGTATTTTCATGGAGAAAACTGACGATCCTGTGCCTGCAGCCGTTTGCAAATCTTCTGTATTTCTGTTAGCATATCTGTTTGGAGGGAAATGAACATGAACGTTTATGCAGCATCCGGTCTGAGCGGCCTGGCTATTGCGGCCGCCGTGATCCTTCTCGCGCTCATCTTCGTGAGGAGCGGATATAAGAGAATCCGCAGAAAAGTGAATCGTGCAGCGGGCAATCTGGGCAGCCTCGCAGCCATGGCAGGCCTTGCCGCCGTAGCATCCCAGATGAGCGAATCGAACGATGAAACTCCCCGTTCTCTGTCCGGGGGCGATTCCCTGTACCTGCCTCAGATCCTGAAGGACTTCCCGGATTTCAATCTGACGTCGGCAAAAGAAAAGGTGCGTGAGTATCTGCAGGAAAGATTTGCCGATGCGGAAGACTTTGCGATCCACAATATCATCATTTCGGACTATCGAAAAGCAGGCTTTGAGAAAACGATCGTCTTCCAGTGCGCCTATGAGCTGAAGGAAGAAGACCAGAAAAGGCAGAAACGATGCAACGTTCACTACAGTTACCGCGTCAGCGGAGAGACCGGTTCCTAT
>JAEEGL011837280.1_pt1 | contig 37634 bp, 23 predicted proteins | sample 9134231 | NCBI WGS metagenome assembly JAEEGL01 (sample SAMN16246548, study PRJNA631951) | gut metagenome | biome: gut microbiome; feature: rumen; material: fiber-attached | host: Bos | place: Iran: Karaj | collected 2018-10 | reverse complement strand
CTGTCGTGACTTAGTTATACTTGCGCTTTCTGGCAGCTTCGGACTTCTTCTTACGCTTTACACTGGGCTTCTCATAGTGCTCACGCTTACGGATCTCCTGCTGGATGCCTGCCTTTGCGCAGCTTCTCTTGAATCGGCGAAGAGCGCTGTCAAGTGATTCGTTCTCTTTTACCTGTACTGATGACATTTTCTCTTACCTCCCTTCAGTCCCTTTGTACTGCAGGGTTATTTCTAAAATATTTATACGCACGGCGCGTACTTTGAAAGTATATATTCAGGAATATATAAAAGTCAAGGATTTTTTAATATCCCGAATTGTTATTGTTGTTATCGGAGTTCTGTCCGTAAACCTCTCTCCAGTCGCTGCCCGTGTTCTGAGCCGTCTGGTTTCCGTAAGGATCCTGTGCTCCGTATATATTCTGACCGACACCGGAATTCTGTGTTTCGTAAGTATTCTGAGAAGCATAAGGATCCTGGGCTGTATATGTGTTCTGGGAAGCATAAGGGTCCTGAGCCGCGTATGAGGTATCGAATCCGTTGGAAGAGTTCTGGGTATAGCTTGCGTGATATGTATCTGCTCCGGAAAATCCGGTGTTAACGGATGAAAGCGGAGTAATAAAGATATCGTTCTGCTGTACACCCTTTCTTCCCTGAGCCTTGGAAGTGGGATTTGCGAAAAGAGCGATCACCAGTCCGATCACGAAAAGAACGATCTCCAATGCACTGTCCTTAAGGAATCCCGGATCCATGATTATCTTCATTACATCACCGAAGTAAGGAGCGGCTTCGGTCATGGAGATTCCATACATATAAGAAGCATACCAGCATCCCTGGATATAGAAGTAAACATACATGGCAAGGATACTTACCGCTATATGACAGAAGCTTCCCATCGGGCCGTAAGGTCCCTTTCCGAGTCTGAATCCACCGGCAATGAAAAGAGGAAATCCGAGATAAATGATATAGAAGATCCTCTGCAGACCGATGACGAGAACTTCTCCGATTGCGATCATGATGACAGCTGCGAGGAGCGCACCGATGAGACCTGTAATGTAGTTACCGTCGGAGGTATTGATCTTCTCCATCTCGTTATTTCTGCTGTTGAGGAAGCACTGCCTGTGCATTCTTCTTGCAGTTGTTCCCTTGAACATTCCGGCAACATCACAGCTTCCCATAAAGCAGTAAGGGCACTGGTCAAAATTAAACGAGCCGGCGTTTGCGGTGATGAGGTCTCTTATCTTCTGATAATGATCGACCACAAGCCTGGGCTTTTTGAATCCGAAAGTAACTGAATCACCCGATGCCTTGGGAGCCATTATCCCGGCATTCTTGGCGGCATCCTTCATATTCGAAGCGATAAGTGATGCGGTCTGTTTATCCTTAGCATAGATATATACGGTAGGATTGCCCTGATAATTTGTGATCCTTACAGGTACTCCGGCGACAACATCCATTGCGGCCATACCGTTACTCTTAAGACCATATGAACTGACAAGATTTCCAAATGCAGGTGATGCCATTTTTTCTCCTTTCCTGTGCAGGTTTATGCCAACTGTGATTCAAGTACGTTCTTAGCTTCGGCTACGGCTTTGTCGATTCCCGAAGGATCCTTGCCTCCTGCCTGGGCCATATTCGGCCTGCCGCCACCGCCGCCTCCGCAGATGGGTGCAAGAGCCTTGATAAGGTTTCCTGCGTGTGCACCTGCTTTGACCGCTCCGTCGGTAGCCATTGCCACGATATTGACCTTGCCGTCGCTTTCAGAGAAAAGAACGACAACACCTTCACCGAGCTTAGCCTTGGTCTGGTCTCCGAGATCCCTGAGACCGTTCATATCAACACCCTTTACGGATGTGGCAACCAGTTTTGTACCCTTTACTTCAACTACCTGATCCGTTACATCTCCGAGAGCATCCTTAGCCGCTTTGCTCTTGAGTGATTCAAGTTCGGAATTAAGAGCCTTGATCTCATCGTTCATCTGTGCGATGCGTCCTGCGAGATTCTCGGGTGATGTCTTTGCAGCCTTTGATGCGTCTGCAAGGAGCTTATTCTGCTCTTCATAATATGCGATGACATTGGATGCCGTGATAGCCTCGATACGTCTTACGCCTGCGGCAACACCGCTCTCCGAAAGAATCTTGAACGATGCGATCTGTCCGGTCTTGGCTACGTGTGTACCTCCGCAGAGTTCGATCGACCAGTCGCCGACATTTACAACCCTAACGGTATCTCCGTACTTTTCTCCGAAGAGAGCCATTGCGCCGGTAGCCTTGGCTTCCTCGATACCCATGACATTGGTCACGACATCAAGGTCTTCAGCGATCTTCTCATTAACTATCTTCTCAACCTCAGCGATCTGCTCGGCAGTCATTGCCTGACCGTAGCTGAAGTCGAATCTTGTTCTGGATGAATCCTGGTAAGAACCCTTCTGATGTGCGCTGTCTCCGAGCACTTCCTGAAGTGCCTTCTGAAGGAGATGGGTTGCGGTGTGGTTCTTACAAGTAGCTCCCCTGTTTGCCTTATCGACAAGAAGAGCTGCCTTATCCCCCTTGCTTATGCTTCCTTTTACAACCTTACCGATATGACCGATCCTTCCGCCGGGAAGTTTTACGGCTTCGCTTACTTCAAACTCTGCGGAAGCGGTTCTGATGATTCCGGTATCTCCTTTCTGTCCGCCCATGGTTGCATAGAAAGGAGTCTTTGTTGTGATGAGAGTTCCTTCTTCGCCTTCGGAAAGAGAATCGAGAAGCGATTCCTCTCCTGCAATGGCTGCGATGGTATCTTCTCCCTCAAGAGTGTCATATCCTATGAACTCGCTCTTAAGGCTTTCATCAAGCTTATCGTAAACAGCCGGGCTGGTAAGCTTTGCGGAGAAGTTTGCATTCTCTCTCGCCTTAGCCTTCTGCTCTGCCATTGCCGCCTTGAAGCCTTCCTCGTCAACCTTAAGTCCCGCTTCCTCAGCAAGCTCCATGGTAAGCTCTACGGGGAATCCGAAAGTATCGTAGAGATAGAAAGCATCCTTGCCCTCAATATTTGAAGAACCTGCACTCTTGGCGGTATCAAGGATCTTCTTGAACTCTGCCATTCCGTTTTCGAGAGTTGCTTCAAAACGGTTTATCTCTTTCTTGAGTTCCCCGAGGATGTAATCCTTATTCTTAACAAGAAGCGGATATCCTTCACTGTAAATGTCATCGATATAAATGCTTGCTACGGAAAGAAGCTGATCGGCATTCAGTCCGAGGGATCTTCCATGGCGGACCGCACGGCGGATGAGTCTTCTGAGAATGTAGCCTGCGCCGGTATTGTCGGGAAGGAGCTTAGCCTCATCACCGATGAGCATTACGCCGGTACGGAGGTGATCCGCAACGATACGCATTGAACGGGTATTCTTGTCCTCAGCGTCATATTTAAATCCGCTGAGCTCTTCGATCTTAGCGATAACTGATGCGAAAAGCTCGGTCTTGTAAACATCATCTATTCCGTTAAGGAATGCAAAGTTTCTCTCAAGTCCCCATCCGGTATCGACATTCTTCTGCTTAAGGGGAGTGAGATGTCCGTCATGATGCTTCTCATACTGCATGAATACGTCGTTACCGACCTCGGTATATCTTCCACAGTGGCATCCGGGCTTGCAGTCGGGTCCGCAGGGTGCTTTTGTCTCGTCGATAAAGAACATCTCGGAGTCGGGTCCGCAAGGTCCGTATTCAAGTCCCCACCAGTTGTCCTCGGCGGGAAGGAAGAAAATGTTCTCCTTTTTGAAGCCTGATTTCTCACGGAAAGCGGCACCCTCTTCGTCCCTGGGTGCATTCTCGTCTCCTTCAAAAACGGTAGCAGCAAGATGGTCTGCGTCAAATCCGAAGACCTGGGTAAGAAGCTCAAAACTCCACCGGCAGCGCTCTTCCTTGAAATAATCACCGAGGCTCCAGCTTCCCATCATCTCGAAGAAAGTAAGATGGCTCTTGTCTCCTACGGAATCGATATCATTGGTACGTACGCATCCCTGGATATTGCAGAGCCTGGTTCCCTTGGGATGCTTTTCCCCGAGAAGATAAGGCATGAGAGGCTGCATTCCCGCGACATTGAACATAACGCCGGTAGATCCGTCAGATACGAGCGATACGGCACCGATATCGACATGTCCCCTTTCCTTATAGAAATCAAGCCATGCATTTCTTAATTCGTTGTAGGTAAACTTTTTCATCTTAATTAATTCTCCGAAATATGCTTTTGTCCCGGCATTTCACCGGGACAGAATTGATACAATTTAGAAAGTAAACTTATCTGCAAAATAAGCATCGAGATCAGCGATGGCAACTCTCTCCTGCTCCATGGAATCACGGAATCTTACGGTTACCATATTGTCAGTCTCGGAATCGAAATCGTAGGTTATACAGAAAGGAGTACCGATCTCATCCTGACGGCGGTATCTCTTTCCGATATTTCCCCTGTCATCAAACTCACAGTTGTACTTCTTGGAAAGCTGTGCGTAGATCTTCTCGGCACCCTCGTTAAGCTTCTTGGAAAGAGGAAGGATACCGATCTTGACGGGTGCAAGTGCGGGATGGAAACGAAGCACGGTCCTGATATCGGGAGCTTCTTCCGTTCCGAGATTCTCTTCATCATATGCTTCGCAAAGGAATGCGAGAACAACACGGTCTGCACCGAGTGAAGGCTCAACAACATAAGGGATGTACTTCTCGTTGAGCTCGTCGTCAAAATACTCCATAGGCTCACCGGAAGTCTCCTGGTGTCTTGTAAGGTCGTAATCGGTTCTTGAAGCAATGCCCCAGAGCTCACCCCAGTCAGTGAACGGGAATGCATATTCGATATCGGTTGTATGATCGCTGTAGAAGGAAAGCTCCTCGGGATTGTGATCGCGGAGACGTAAATTCTCCTTTTTGATTCCGAGAGAAAGCAGCCATTCATAACAGGTCTTTCTCCAATACTCGAACCACTCGGTCTGGGTGCCGGGCTTGCAGAAGAACTCAAGCTCCATCTGCTCAAACTCTCTGGTTCTGAAGGTAAAGTTTCCGGGTGTGATCTCGTTACGGAATGACTTACCTATCTGGCAGATTCCGAAAGGAACCTTCTTACGTGATGAACGCTGTACATTCTTGAAGTTTACAAATATACCCTGTGCGGTCTCGGGACGAAGATAAACAACGCTCTTGGCATCCTCGGTAACGCCCTGGAAAGTCTTGAACATAAGGTTGAATTCCCTTATATCGGTGAAATTATGCTTTCCGCAGGTAGGACAGGGAACAGAATTATCCCTGATGAAATCCATCATTTTCTCATGGCTCCATCCGTCAACGGATGAATCAAGGGTAATGCCGTTTTCCTGGGCAAAATCTTCTATGATCTTATCGGCACGGAATCTCTCGTGGCACTCCTTGCAATCCATAAGAGGATCGGAGAAGCTTCCGAGATGACCGGATGCGATCCAGGTCTGTGGATTCATGAGTATCGCACAGTCGACACCCACATTGTAGGGGTTCTCCTGAACAAACTTCTGCCACCAGGCTCTTTTTACATTATTTTTAAGCTCTACACCCAGATTTCCGTAATCCCAGGTGTTGGCAAGTCCGCCGTAGATCTCGGAACCGGGATATATAAATCCTCTTCCTTTCGCAAGAGTAACGATCTTGTCCATTGTCTTTTCCATAATTTTCTTCCTTTCAGGGAAAAATATTCACATACAGAGCAGATTTTATCACAGCGGGGCAGGGTCTTCAAGGCATAAAATGAGTCCGGCACCACCGTGGTGGTACAAAAAAGGGTACGGCTTTTCAGCCGTACCCTTTTCAGCTTTCAGTTATCAGTACTGGGGATAAAAGACCATATCCAGTCCATCGGAAAATATGGGATCATTGGGAAGATCGTATGACGGAATCGAAAGAGTGAACGATCCGTCCAGCTCATTGATAGGTACCGAATGAATTTCATAATCCATCATGAGTGTAAGAATATTTGCGTCAACCGCCCAGGTCAGGTCATACATGTTTTCGGAATTATCCAGCTCATCGATGATCTCGGTACTGAGCTCTTCGATAAGACCGTCCTTCATATAAGCGATCTGATCGTACATTGAATCGTCATAATCATCTAAACCTTCCGCAGCCATCAGAATGGCAACAAACTTACGGAAATTATCATCGTCCGTGAGAGCATCCGATAATTCCTTGCCAAATCCCGAAGCATCAAAGTACATAATGGCATCACCGGAGTTATCGGAGGTGGCGGTGAATTCAATGTAAAAATCCAAACCTAACTCAAGATCTCCGAAAAACGCTGCCAGATCCTCGTATCCGACTTCCTTGTCAAGCATATTGAACCATATGTTCTCGTCCATTACTAAACGGTAAACATATGTGGGAGTCTCGGGGAAAAGGACAGCGGGAGTGACAACAACGGGTAATTCGGGCTCGGTAACCTTAACGGTAATACTTACATCCTCAGCACCCTTTGCACTGACGATGACTTTAGTCTTTCCTTCCGAAATACCGGTAATGGTGATGATCTCATCATCGATATCGCACTCTGCGATATCTTCATCTTCCACCTTTACCTTCACCTTGGAAAGATCGTCGTAATTCTCAATCTCAACTTCTGCTTCTTCACCGGCTTCGATCTCAACCTTCTTGTCGGAAAGCTCGATGGAGATCTCATCCTCATCTTCTTCCGGTTCGGGCTCCGGCACGTTTCCGCCGCAGGCCGCAAGCATAAGTGACAGGAGCAGTGCAAATAATCCTAATTTCTTTTTCATTTATATCCTCCTATGTATCTTGAACTCACAGTGCCGCAAGTACTTCGAGTGACTTGAAATGGCGGTCCATAAAACGTTTTTCATATTCTGTGGTAAGTCTGTAGAGCTCATCCTCCGCAGGCTCCGTCAGTTTAAAAGTATACAGATGTCGGAGGTCCGCGTTTTCTATGCGTTCTATTGCCGCAACAACCGCTTCGTTGAAAGATCTTCCCTGAGGAAGTCCGGGGAATTCTCCGTTAAGCACTATCGCTCTCAGGACAAATATACATCTTACCAGCCTGTATGAAAAATTCGGATTCTGAAGTGCAAGGAGTGAAGCATAAAGCAGTCCGAGCATCGCGGTCGCATCATCCCCTTCCACACAGTAATAATCCGCTATTTCGGCAAAATATGAGGCATATGCCGCAAGCTCGATATCATTCCTGAACTCTTCGAAGTAATTCGATATATCCGCATCGTTCAGATAATATGCACTCGAACCGTGACTGAGCTTGAACTCACCGAAAGCGAAACTCTCGGAGGACGCCGCAAATCGTGATGACGGTTTCCTTGCGCCTCTTACAAACACATTGAGTTTTCCTTCGGTGCCCGCAAGCAGCGTTATGAGTCTGTCATTTTCGCCCGCCGGCCTGCTCCTCAGCACCATTCCGGTGCAGGTAAAGAAATCTTTCATAACTGCGACTTGTCAAATCCGAAATTCTTTAAAAGTATATCCGAGTCTCTCCAGTCTTTTTTGACCTTGACCCAGAGCTTTAAAAACACCTTGCTCTCACAGAGCTCCTCTATCTCCGGGCGTGCCTTGGAACCGATCTCCTTTAACTTGCTTCCGCCCTTACCGATTATCATTCCCTTGTGGGAATCCCTCTCGCAATAGATCGTGGCATCGATGCGGTACATTCCTTCATCATATTTCATCTGATCTATCGCAACGGCAAGTCCGTGCGGAACCTCTTCTCCGAGACACATAAGAGCCTTTTCCCTGATGATCTCCGCGGCTATCTGCTTAACGGGCTGGTCGGTTACCGTATCCTCATCATAGAAGGGTTCGCCTTCGGGAAGATATCTGAATACCGTTTCCACCAGATCATCGACATTCTTTCCTTTAAGAGCGGAAATCGGGACAACCTCGGCAAAATCCATATGCTTACTGTATGAAGCGATGAACTCAAGGAGCTTATCCTTCGATATTGTATCCGTCTTGTTTATTACAAGGATAATTGGCAGGTCAAGCGTATGGAGCTTGGTACAGATCAGTTCTTCCGTCTCGGTAAAGATATCGGAAGGCTCGACCATCCACAGGATCACATCGGCATCGGCAAATGTGCTCCATGCACTCGACATCATATAATCCCCGAGCTTTGATCTGGATTTATGTATGCCGGGAGTATCGAGGAATACGATCTGTCCCCTGTCATCCGTAAACACTGCCCTTGCCTTCTTACGTGTGGTCTGGGGCTTGGGCGATGTTATCGCGATCTTCTGTCCCACTATTGAATTAACCAATGTGGATTTGCCGACGTTGGCTTTTCCGATAACACCGACAAATCCCGATTTCTTTTCTGACATTTGATTCCTTTTGGGTGAACGCGGGAACCGTCCCCGCGCTCACCCGCAATTATTATTTTTTCTCTTTATTCTCCGCAGAAGTTCCGGCATTGGAAGTCTGACCGGTAACGGGCTCTGCGTTTGTAAGAGTGTTCATTGTATTCTGATATGCTTCGTACTGTGCCTGCTGCTTCTTGGCAAGCTTGGCTGCTTTCTTGGCTGCTCTCTTGTCGGAGCTCATGTAGATGATCCATCTTACGATAGCAAAGATGATGACTGCGAAGAATACAAGGTAGATCACATTGGATACAAACCATACTGCGAAATTCTGTAATCCTCTCTTGATATCATCGATGGAATCGCCGAAGCCTTCCTTCATTCTTTCCCAGACAGTGGGCTCTTCGTAAACAACGGGAGTATACTCGACAACTTCATCGATGTTGAGGTATACGGTTGAATAATTGACCTTGTTGTCGTAGGTACGGAGCTGGCTTTCCATGCTCTCGAGCTGGTATCTGATGTTAGCGAGTCTGTCCTCGATATATATGATATCCTCGATGGTCTCCGCTTCCCTGAGGAACTCCTCAAGACGTTCCTGCTCATCAATAAGAGTCTTCTTATGAGCTTCGAGATCCACATATGTAAGAGTGATATCTTCTACGTTCTGGCTTCTGTTGGTGATGTTGCCGGCATTTCCGATCTCCTCGAGGAATGCGTCGAGCTTGTCGGCAGGGATCCTTACGGTAAGATTTGCATGTCTTTCGACTACCTGGCCGTAATAACGGCTTCCGTTGTAGGTATTGATGGACTCAAGGTATCCGCCTGCACTTCTGACATATGTCTCGATATCGTTGTAGAGCTTATCAAACTCCTTGGTCTCGACATCAATGGTGGCGGTGGTGATGAGTTTTCTGTTCAGATCTGCCGTCTGGGGAGTGGTCGCACCCGAATCTCCGACACGGGTCGAACCGGATTCTCCGCCATTTACGGCCATTTCGGCGTCGGCAATTACATATTCATTATAATAGCCGTAGTCATAGTCCTCGGTCTTATAATCGTAGCTTGCTTCTGCGGTAGGTGTAGCGTAGTAACCGTTACCGCCCATTGCCGAATCACCGCTGCTTGCACAGCCGGCGAGAAATGCCATTGAGCAGATACCTGCAGCAATTAATTTTTTGAACATCGAATTCTTTTTCATAACGTTTCCTCCTGTAAGTAAGGTTACAGCAGACTCTCAACGGTTCCGAAAAGATCTTCGTTCTCTCTGATGAGTGTTTCGTTTCCGACAACGAAAAGCTTGTTATCGGCCATAAACTCCCTGATATAACCGGCCATCCTTCTCATATCGGCGGGGGTACAGTCAAGCACCTGGTCACGCTGCTTCTGAACCTCCTCAAATGTGAGTCCCGACATATATGCCGCAAAGCTTCTTGCACCTCTTGCCGAGGGGGTAAGCGGTATATCGAGTTCGCTCACGGTTCCGATGATCAGTTTGGTCATCTCCCGTTCGTCTGCATCGAAGGCTGCAACATCCTCTGCTGCCCCTTCATATACATCGACGGTTTTTGTGAGGTTCGGGTCACGGTATGAAACAAAAAATGCTGATCCGTTCATTCCGAAATTATTCATAACCCCGTATGCGCCGCCCTTGACCCTGACATTTACCCACAGATAATTGTATCCGAGGTAGACTCTGAGCACCTTGAGAACACCGTCATATTTGAGGCCGTTCCTGTTGAAAAGACCGGCCCTGCATACAAATACGACCTGTCCCGAGGTGGTGAGGCCTTCATTCTTTTTGATGAGCTCGATATTTCTCTTTGCTGGACGGTGCTTTTCGGTATAGAGCTCCGATTTAAACTCAAGGATCCTTCCTTTGAGCTTATCCGCCTCTTCGGTGCTTCCGGTATAATCCACTATAAGGTTCTCGGGCCTGAAGACAAGTCCGGTCACATATGTAAGGCATTCCTGCATATTTCCTTTGGAAGAATCGTAATCGGAGAGCAGGTTACAGATGAATCTGTAGTAGGCAACTCCTGAAAGGAGTTCGTTATATGCGGCTTCCTTCGATACGGATGCAAGCGCCCTTGCGGAGGCAACCGAATGTCCCGCAGAAAGGAAGGATGACTGCATTCCGTTCTTGATCTCTACGAGAATATCCCTGATCCTCTTAAGATCCTTGAAACGTGAAGTAAGAAGGATCTCCCTGAACAGGTCAAAGGCTTCATCGGATCTTTCAAAGAAGAACTTGCCCTTCATCTCGAAGGTTGCGGTGAATTCGCCGTCTTTTCCGAAAAGCGGGTAATGTTCGGTGGATACGGAAAATCCTCCCATGCAAAGATCGATAAGGGGACTGAGTTCTTCGTACTTGTGGCTGTCGGTATCGACCATGGACAGTATGTCCCTGAGAAGTCCGATATAGGGAACAAAATCCGTTCCGATCTCATCAATTTTAAAGGCAAGTCTTAAATATCCGATACGTCTTGTATCGACATCATGGAATACAAAAGGAATTCCGTCGACATCCGAAACATCGTTCGTAAAGCCTTCCGCCTCTCTCTTAAGGTCGCTTCTTTCGAGCATGGGAAGGGATCTTATTGCGGCATCGGAATCGGGAGTATCCCTGAATTTATCAAGCTTTTCCTTAATGGTATCTATTGCTTTCTTTTCCTCGGGAGAAAGCATCTCCTGAAGGATATCGAGCTTTTTACGGAGATCTTTTTCCTTTGCCTCGAGAACCCCCTCCGTGGGACGTACACAGACATAGCTCTTATGCTTGTTGCCTATCAAATATTTTCTGACAAGCTTTTCGTAATAACCCGTTTCGATGTTTTCCCTGAGGAATTCAAAATCGTCACCGGCGACGATGTAATCGAAGGGCTTGGTATCATCATAGAGCCAGGAATCATACATGTTCAGGCAGTACATAAGTCCCTTGGGATATCTTCCGTAATCGGCTTCCCTGTAACGGAATTCCGCGGAATCTATGGCTGCCCTGAGTGCATTCTTGTCAAAGCCTTTCTTGGCAACGGTCTCGATGGTCTCGGTGATCAGCTGTCCGAACCTTGTCTCCATGCTCATAGCGGCATCTTTTCCTATGATGCTGTAGAAGGGCTGTCTGACGGATGTTTCGAAGCGGCTTGATACATCGCCCACCACTCCCTGCTCGGTAAGGATCTTACGGAGCGGAGCTCCCGGATATGAAACGAGTGCATAATCGATCACATCAAATGCACGTCTGGTCTTGCCGTCAAGGTCGGGATCCATCGCAAAGTTTACCGAGAAGAAGGTATTCTCGTCGGCATTTTCTCCCTGTGAAAGCGGACACTGCTTATTTACATGGACGGGCTGCTTAAAGGGAGCCTGAAGTTTTATCGAGGAATCTATCTCGAGTGCATTAAACCTGGACAGATACTTTCTGTCGATGAAGTCGAGATTTTCCGCCATATCGCAGTTTCCGTACAGAAGAATGTATGAATTGGAAGGATGGTAATATCTCCTGTGGAAATCGAGGAACTGCTCATAGGTCAGTGCGGGAATGCAGTCGGGATCGCCGCCGGATTCGACACCGTATGCGGTATCAGGGAAAAGAGAGAACATCGACTCGGATGAGATGATGTCTTCGGCGGATGACCTTGCACCCTTCATCTCGTTATATACGACACCGTTTATGATGAGCTTTCCGTTCTCATCATATTCATAGTGCCATCCTTCCTGACGGAAGATGCTCTCGTTCTTGTAGACATTGGGATAAAAGACTGCATCAAGATAAACGTGCATCAGATTTCTGAAGTCCGCATCATTGGTGCTCGCGATGGGATATACGGTCTTGTCCGGATATGTCATCGCATTTAAGAATGTATTGAGTGAACCCTTGACCAGTTCGACAAAGGGATCCTTTAAAGGGAATTCCCTCGAACCGCAAAGGGTGGAATGTTCAAGTATATGTGCAACTCCCGTCGAATCGGTGGGAGGTGTCCTGAACGCGATCGAAAAGACCTTGTTGTTATCATCGTTTTCGATCAGGCAGACTCTTGCACCCGTCTTCTTATGAACCATGCGGTAACCGACGGAAGCGATATCCGCAAGGTCATATATTTCAATTATCTCATAGCTTTTAAGCTTTTCAAGTTCCATAGCTGTTCCTTTTAAGGTCAAAGATCATACAGTCAGGAGCGCCAGTTTGCTTCCTTTCAGTTCCTGTATGACAACACTGAGTTTCTTCTTGTCTTCTTCACTTAAGGAGACAAGCTCTTTGATGCCGATGTACTTCGTTACGTATCTTTCTTTTTCTTTTCCGAAAACAGACTTCTTAGTCTGAAGCATGCTGACACGCACCTGCGCATTCATCTGCTTTAAGACCTGAAATACGAAGCTTTCTTTTTCAAGATAATAGAGCACGGTCTCCAGAGTATCCGTGTTCGTATATTTCGGGATGATGCTCTCTGCGACAACCTTGCGGAATTTAAACAGTATATCCTCGCATTCGGTTATCTCCTGAAGGGTATACTTGCTGCCCACATAGAAATATCCCGTATCCTGAATGAAATATTTATAATCTTCGTAAGTCTGCTTTGTCACGACTCTCTTTCGTCCTCAATACATTCGATCTTGTATCCGCTTATCTCCATCGCTTCCTTTACGGCCTTTTCGGAGATGCCGGCATACTCTGCGACTTCCTTTACGGTGACCTTTCTTTCAAGCTCTTCCGCGAGCTCCATGGCTTTGTCGTATACCTTGTTCGTCTTTTTCAGGATCTTGTCCTCGAGGTCACCCTCCGAAGATGCTTCGTGAATCAGCTCCTCCATCGCATCCATGACAAGCTTCATCAGGAACCCTTCGCAATCATCCGGTTTTTCCTGCGAATCGAGAATGGACACGCCTCGGACAAGTGCTTCATTGCCCTCACCGATAAGATCCTCCAAAAGAACGCCCTGTCCTGTGTAGATACGTGCAATGCCGACTATATCCTTGAGGTAGCAGTTTATGAGCTTTTCCTTGGAGCGTTCCTCTCCCGCCATCGCGGAAATGGTGAATGCCGTCTTTTCTCCGTCGGAATAGACCGGAAGCTCATCAAGTCCCTGAAGGTATGCGTTCAGATAATCCGTATCGATCTCATCGAGCGCAAACTCGGAAATAACGGCTTCATTCTCGGAAGGAGTCACACCGTCAAGTTCGATATCGCCTGCGGGTATCGCATTGTCGGATACGGTTATATCAAAACGGATGCCCCTGCCTTTCAGATAATCGAAGACCATACCGGTCTTCTCCTCATCGAGTTCAAGAGGAGCAAGCTTTTCAATTATTTCGTTCTTATCAATGTATCCGCCCTGAAGAGCAGCTTTTCTTCTGAGTTCCTCGAGCGTTTTTCCGAAAAGTACTTCTTTATCCATTTTATCCCCTTACATGGGTGTGAGTGAAAAGGTGAGTTGAACAATATTCATAGCTGCCCGCACATTTGGAACAGTATCTGAATTCCATATCGGGATCGGAAACCTCCGTCTTTCCGCAGATGGCACATTTGTGTCTTGTCCGAGATCCGGGATTCATCTTCACATCGGATGTCGAGGATGTGACTCCGCCGGTATTCCTGGTCCTGCCGGCATTTTGCACACCCCTGTTAAATGCCCTGTTAAAGCTGTTACGGCGGTGTATCTGATAGGGGTTAAGGTTCTTGCCCCTGATATTGGACAGATAGAAAATAAAGCAGTTGAGCAGTGCCGCAAGTACCGCGGCTTTCTCCGGGGTATATCCGATGATGAAGGTATAGATAAGATAAATGGTATCCACGATACCGAGCCATTTCATCTTGATCGGAATAACAAAGTAGAGCCTGACTATGTTGTCGGGATAAGTCATGGCGAAGACAATATAGATGGAAATATTGATGTAATATGTACTGAAAGCAAACCAGTCCATTGCCAGGTTCGCATTCTCCAGAGCGACAAAGGCTTCATAGCTGCCCGATAAAAATATTATGAGCAGATAGATAAAAGCACTGACTATCGCAAGTGCTATGCCTGTAAAAATGAAGATATTGTACCTTACGGTTCCCCAGGCTCTTTCCAGGATATTTCCTATGGAATAACAGCAGAAAAGCATCAGAAGGACAAAGAAAAGACCCAGCGGATCGCTTCCGAGCATATTGGGAGGTATTATGACCCAGGTGATGAGTCTCCAGACCTGTCCGTGAAGAATCTTGTAAGGGTCAAGCGAAAGCCAGTACAAAAACGAACTGTTCACCATGGAGATCATATATCCGACAACATATCCGGCTATAAGCCAGAGAGTCAGATTAGGTATGGCGAACTTGCGAAATTTATTATTTAAACTGTTCAAGACAGATATCTCCTAAAAAAATCTATAAATTCTGTAAAATTTTAACATTTTTCCCCTTTTTAAACAAGGCGCGCACCCCCTGCTTAATAAAAGTTTAATGCGGTAAAAAAAGTTGCTTTTACCCCCTTTTGCCACTATAATTGACAAGGTTAGCTAAAATTCTTACCTAATATATGAAAAAAGGACCCCAAAGGTCCCGCAGGAGTTATCAAAGTAAATGGCAGAAGTCCTGAACGACAAGAAAAACGGCAGCGCAAGACTCGGTATCGACATCGGGTCCACCACCGTCAAAGTTGCATTCATAGATGAATCAAACAACATTCTCTTTTCCGACTATAAGAGGCATTTCGCACGCATCAGGGAAACACTGAGCGACCTTCTTAACGATGCCTATAAAAAGCTCGGAAATATCGATATCTATCCGATGATCACCGGTTCCGGCGGTCTCACACTTGCAAAGCATCTCGAAGTTCCTTTCACACAGGAAGTCATCGCGGTCTCCACTTCGCTCCGCACTCTCTGTCCCGGCACGGATGTTGCGATCGAGCTCGGCGGTGAGGACGCGAAGATAATCTATTTTGAGAACGGTAATGCCGAGCAGAGAATGAACGGTATCTGCGCCGGCGGTACGGGTTCGTTCATTGACCAGATGGCATCTCTTCTTCAGACGGATGCCGCAGGACTCAATAAATATGCCGAAGGCTACAAATCGCTCTATACGATCGCAGCCCGTTGCGGCGTTTTCGCAAAGACCGATATTCAGCCCCTCATCAATGAAGGTGCTACCAAGGAAGACCTTGCCGCATCAATCTTCCAGGCCGTCGTTAACCAGACCATTTCGGGTCTCGCATGCGGTAAACCCATCAGAGGTCATGTCGCATTCCTCGGCGGTCCCCTGCACTTCCTTCCCGAACTCAAGAAAGCATTTATCCGTACCCTGAAGCTCGATGACGAGCACATCATGAATACGGATAATTCACATCTTTTTGCAGCCATCGGTTCCGCACTCTGCACCGAAGGAGAGAACGGTATTTCCCTTGAGGAGATGACAAATAAGCTCGCCTCTCCCATCAAGATGGAATTCGAAGTTGCGAGAATGGATCCTCTTTTTGCAAATGAAGGGGAATATACGGACTTCACTGCCCGCCACGAAAAGACCAAGGTTGAAAAGGGCGAACTCAAGGATGCCAAGGGTAATCTCTTCATGGGTATCGATGCGGGTTCAACCACGACCAAGATCGCCCTCGTTGACGAAAACGGCAAGCTTGTCTATTCATTCTATTCGGGAAACGACGGAAGTCCCTTAAAGACAGCCATCAGATCCGTAACAGAGATAAAAGAAAAACTTCCCGAGGGCGCAAGGATCGCACGCGGATGCTCCACCGGATACGGCGAAGCTCTTCTTAAGTCCGCTTTCCTTCTTGATGACGGCGAAGTCGAGACCGTAGCTCACTACACCGCAGCTGCATTCTTCGATCCCAAGGTAGACTGCATACTCGATATCGGCGGACAGGACATGAAGTGTATCAAGATAAAGGACGGCACGGTTGATTCCGTTCTTTTGAACGAGGCATGCTCTTCGGGCTGCGGATCCTTCATCGAAACATTCGCAAAATCCCTCGACTTTACCGTTGAGAATTTTGCCAAGGAAGCACTCTTTGCTCCCCACCCCATCGACCTCGGAACCAGATGTACCGTATTCATGAATTCCAAGGTTAAGCAGGCACAGAAGGAAGGAGCAAGCGTTGCGGACATCTCCGCGGGACTTGCATATTCCGTTATCAAGAATGCACTTTTCAAGGTTATCAAGGTTGCCGACGCTTCAGAGCTCGGCAAGAACATTGTCGTACAGGGCGGAACCTTCTATAACGATGCCGTACTCCGTGCGTTCGAGACCATCGCACAGTGCAAGGCAGTAAGACCCGACATCGCAGGTATCATGGGTGCGTTCGGTGCGGCTCTCATCGCAAGGGACAGATACGAAGAGGGTTACGAATCAACCATGCTCTCACTCGATGAGATCATAAACCTCGAGTTCACCACCTCGATGACCAAGTGTAAGGGCTGTACAAATGCATGCCGTCTTACAATCAACCGCTTCACGGGCGGAAGACAGTTCATTTCAGGAAACAGATGTGAAAGAGGTATCGGCGGCGTCAAGAACAAGACCGGCGTTCCCAACCTCTATGACTATAAACTCAAGAGACTCTTCTCCTACGTGCCCCTCGAGCTCAACGAAGCTCCCCGCGGAACCGTCGGACTTCCCAGGGTTCTCAATATGTATGAGGACTACCCTTTCTGGTATACGTTCTTTACCAAGCTCGGATACCGGGTCGTTCTTTCACCCGCATCAACAAGAGCAATCTACGAACTCGGAATCGAATCAATCCCTTCCGAGTCCGAATGCTATCCCGCGAAGATCTCACACGGTCATATCGAATGGCTCATCGCGCAGAATGTAAACTTTATCTTCTATCCCGCACTTTTCTATGAGAGAAAAGAATTCCAGGATGCAGGTAACCATTACAACTGCCCCATAGTCACTTCATATTCGGAGAACATCAAGAACAATGTCGAGTCGATCACGACAGGCAAGGTTGTGTTCAGGAATCCTTTCATGAACTTCTCATCAAAGGAGACCATAGGGTATGCCCTGAGAAAAGAATTCAAAGAGCTTCCTTCAGGTGAGATAAATACCGCTGTCGACGAAGCGTGGGAAGAGCTTGCCCGGGCAAGAAAAGACGTACAGATCGAAGGCGAGAAGGCTCTTAAATATCTCGAGGAAACAGGCAAGCACGGAATAGTCCTTGCGGGACGTCCTTATCATACAGATCCCGAGATCAATCACGGTATTCCCGACCTCATCACTTCATACGATATCGCCGTCCTTTCCGAGGATTCCATCTCACATCTCGGCAAAGTCGACAGACCTCTTATCGTCATGGACCAGTGGATGTACCACTCAAGACTCTACGCAGCCGCTTCATACGTGCGTACCGTCGATAACCTCGACCTCATCCAGCTCTTCTCATTCGGATGCGGCCTCGATGCGGTCACCACAGACCAGGTCAACGATATCCTCTCAGGCTCGGACAAGATCTATACCTGCCTCAAGATCGACGAAGTCAACAACCTCGGTGCGGCAAGGATACGTATCAGATCGCTCATATCCGCGATCAAGGTAAGGGAAAAGCAGGGCAAGACCCATGTGACCAGACCCACCAATATCGAGAAAGTCAAGTTCACCGAGGAGATGAGAAAGAACTACACCATCATCTGCCCTCAGATGTCACCCATACATTTCGACGTGCTCGAACCCGCATTCAGATCCGCGGGATACGATCTCGTTGTCCTTGACGACAGTGATAAGAACGCAATAGACACCGGACTCAAATACGTCAACAACGATGCATGCTATCCTTCGCTTCTTGTTGTCGGACAGCTCATGCAGGCGATCGAATCCGGCAAGTATGATGTCAACAAGACAGCTCTCATCATCACCCAGACAGGCGGCGGTTGCAGGGCTACCAACTATATCGGATTTATCAGAAGAGCACTCAGAAAAGCGGGACTCGAACAGATACCCGTCATTTCACTTAACCTCGGAGGAATCGAAGTCAATCCCGGCTTCAAGATCAATCTCGATATGATCTACAGACTCGCACTCGGCGCTACCTTCGGTGACATCTTCATGAGATGCGTATACCGTATGCGTCCTTACGAGCTTGAAAAGGGAGCCGTCAATGCGGTTCATGAAAAGTGGGTAAAGAAGTGCCGGGATTTCCTTTCCACTTCCGGAAAGCCTAACTTCCTCAGATTCCGTAAGATGTGTAAGCAGATGATCGAAGAATTCGATGCGATCCCTGTAGATGAGAACCTCATCAAACCCAAGGTCGGAATCGTCGGTGAGATACTTGTAAAGTATTCTCCTTCGGGAAACAATCATCTTGTTGAACTGCTTGAGAGCGAAGGGGCCGAAGCCGTATCACCCGACTTGATGGATTTCATGCTCTACTGCTTCTACAACCAGGTTTATAAGGCAGACGAGCTCGGCATGAGCAAGAAGGCAAAGAGATACTGCAACCTCGGCATATGGGCAATAGAAAGTCCCCTGAGGGGTGTCTGCACCAAGGCATTTAAAAAGAGTAAGCACTTCACACCCCAGACACCGATCAAAGAGATTGCAGAGCTTGCAAAGCCCATCGTATCGATCGGCAACCAGACCGGTGAAGGATGGTTCCTTACAGGCGAAATGATAGAGCTCATCCACGACGGTGTTCCCAACATCGTATGCTGCCAGCCCTTCGCATGCCTGCCCAACCACGTAGTGGGTAAAGGAGTCATCAAGGCAATAAGGCACGCTCATCCCGGAGCAAATATCGTAGCGATCGATTACGATCCCGGTGCTTCCGAAGTCAACCAGCTCAATCGTATCAAGCTCATGCTCGAAGCTGCAAAGCGCAAGATACGCGAAACAAACTGCACGGCGCCTGAAAGATAAAACAAACCCCGCAGGATAATCCTGCGGGGTAATTTTTTTGACTGATCTCCGTACGTCAGAGCATATGGCCGTTACGGTTATGTTACTCGATACGGATGTCCGTGATCGCAACCTGGTCTCCGGTGATGCTCATATATACTTTGCCCGTATCCTCGGGAAGTGTCGTGGTGTTCTCAATGCAGATTCCGAGTGTCTCTGAAGTGATCGTGATGTACTTGCTCCTCCTGTTGAAGAAGACGCTGTATTCGAGACCTCTCCTGTTTGCTTCCTTCCACTTGTCCCATCCGGGGAAATCCGAAGACTTCTTCATCACAAAGCGGTTTACTATCTTGTCGTCTTCTTTATTGCATTCTCCGTTGAGCTTTATAAAGGCATATTCACGGTAATCCTCACCGTACAGCTTTCCGTCCTTGGAATAATAGATCGCGATGTATGGGCAATGCCATACGAGGTTCGAACCCGGAAGGGACATTGAATGGAACATTACATGCTTCTTTTCTTCGATCTCCACTCCCACGGTCGAAGCGGAAAGAGGACGGTCGATCTGGACATTGGGTATATCGGATTCGATCCTTCCGATATAGCTCTTGACCTCTTCTATCCTCTCGATCTCGTTTTCACCTGTCTCAACGTCAAGGATCTCTTCTTTTATCTCGCTGAGGTCGCAGTTTTCACCGGTAAGTGAGAAATAGAATGCCTTGGAGCTGTCAGGAAGAACGATCGTATATTCGAACGCTCCTTTGGAGCTTTCAAGTTCAAGCCTGACGTGATCCTCGTACTTGCTTGCATTTATCACATATTCTCCCGAAAGAATATGCTCTTTGCCCTTGATATGGTTTTCTCCGGTCTTCTTTATGGCTCTTGCATCGGTAACGATGAAGTGATCGTCAAACCAGAGCTCGCCGTACTCGATATAATGATATTCCTCAATAGCTCTCGCATTATCGTGCACACTCTTATCGTATGAATCGAAAAGAATGAGCGAAGGAGCGGAATGGACATCCGAGCCTCCGGTCTTGGCACACTTGAACGATACCTTTACCTTGTTACGGTTAATGCGTATTCCGGATGTGTATTCATCACGGTATTTAATGCAGCTGATCGCTTCTTCGAGAAGAACATCCGATGCACCGTGCTCGTGTTTTCCGGCTTCGTTTTCGGCATCGATTATGCTTACCATATCCCTTGCGAAATCGGGATCATAGATAATTCCGGCATTCTTGATGAACTCTTCTCTTACGATCTGATTGGGAATGGGATTGTGCTCCCTGGTGGTGCTTATAAGATCGACATAGGTTTCCGCAACCGCAATGATCCTTGCAACCTCAGGTATGGCATCGCCTTTCAATCCTTCGGGATAACCGCTTCCGTCATATCTTTCACGGCTGTATTTTGCAGCGAGTGAAAGCCAGGGATTCTCGGAAACTTTCTTAAGTATCGTACTTCCTCCGAGGTATCGTTCGCGGATGAGCTTTTCTTCATCCTCCGTAAGCTTTCCGACCTTCAAAAGAAGGGATTCGGGAACGGATAATTCTCCGATGTTATGGAAAAGAGCCGAATAATAGATATCGTTACAGTCTTTCTTGCTCTTTCCCTCCATTTCCGCGATCTTAAAGGAATACTTTGCGACCATCTCGGATCTTCCTTCGGTATAACGGTCGCGTGAATCAACGGCACTCATAAATGCGTGCGATGTCTGCTCAAGGAGTGTTTTCGCAGATCTGTTCTCCTTGATGAGTTCCGCCATTTCATCCGTGAACGTACGCTCTACCTTATCGTTTATATCCATGTAGGTAAATACATAGAGAACGAACGATGCCACCGTAATGGACATATTGGCAAGCGAAATGTCAGCGATGAACATCTGTAAGATTCCGCAGATGATGGGCAGGAATATATACTGCACTATGGATCTGTAGATATATTTGCTGAAGGACTTCTTATATTCCCTTACAACGGTATACTGAACGATGGAACATATGACGGGAACCGCATAGCAGAATATGAATCCGGGACCCCTGTGGTAGTAATTGTTCTCGTCGAAATAATAATAGAAACCACTCTTATGATAAATGATAACAAGGATCATTCCGATGATGGTCACATAATTGACGGCGATAACCCTCAGTGGCAGTACCTTGGATTCTCCCTCATTTTCAATGAGATCTGAAATATAAAGGTTCAGATTGAGAACGATCATCGGAGTCAGGAAGAACACAAGGAAATTGCTGATCCTGATCATGTAATAAGCGACGCTGCTGAGATCGCCGGCATAAAGATATGCCGAACGGTCAAAGCTCAGAAGGAAAAGCGCCGTCATTTCCATCAGGATAAGGATCCATTTTCTTTTGCGCGAGAGCGCTTTGGAAAAGAACAGAAGCACGGTAGTCATACCGCAGAGTCCGCTCAGCCACATCATGATATTCAATTGATGAGTTACCAAAAGCTCCAACATTTCAGATTCCTTATTTGTGAAGTACAAAATACTCGTTCAGTTTTTCGAGAAGTTCGGCTTTCTGGATATTCTTAAGGAAATATCCTTCGGGACGGAGCGACACGACTTTCATAACGCTTTCCTTATCTCCTTTTCCGGTAAGGAACATTACGGGGATGGATTTGGTCTCCTCGTCGTTACGGAGCATCTCAAGCACCTGGGGACCGCTTGTGATCGGCATCTCATGATCGAGAAGAATGAGATCTACCTTGTTCTTACCGAGCCACTTAATGGCCTGAAGACCGGAGTTTGCCATATATACCTTATATGTTCCCCTGAGCCATTCCCTTACGAGTCCGAGATATGCGGGATCGTCATCAACGATAAGTATGCTCTTTCTGAATTCTCCGGAATCGAGCTTATTGAGATATTCGGTAACCGACTTTACGAACATCTCATTGTCCACAGGTCTGAAGAATGTGGAGCAGATAAGGTCACCCGGCATATTATCGGTGACATATGCAACGTCGTTATGATCTCCTATCACGGTAAGCCTTATGTCCTTTTCCTCAAGCTGGTCCTTAAGGTAATGCAGGACATCCTTGGGAGGCTGGTAACCGTCTTCCATGAAAAGAACGACGAGTGATGTGTTGTCATTGAAGGCAGGATTGATGCTGTTTACATCAAACGGAACAAAGGTGCATTCAACTCCCGCATCTTTGATCTTCTTCAGGAGAACTCTTACTATGAATGATTCTTTTTCGCCTGTAAGGATCATATTGGATCGGCTCATACAAGTTCCTCCATCTTATCCCAGTCAAATGTTTTGAGAAGCATTGACAACTGTTCTATCTTGGCCTTATCTTCCTCGGGAAGCTTATACTTCTTAAGGTCTCCGATTATCATCTCGACGGAATCGTAATCCATCTGGGGAATGACTTCCCTGAGAGCTTCATATGCCCCTTTGAGTTCATCCTCGGGTATGGGCTCCTTGCCCTCGTCATTATTGTCTTTGTCGAGTCTTGAAAGCTTATCCTTAAATCCGGTGTAATCGTCCATAAGCTTTCCGGCATATTCATTGATGTAGTCAACATCCTGCTTATTTCCCGCCTCTTCAAGGCTGTAGCAGAGATTCGAAAGGTCGAGAGCTCCTATTATCCTTGCGGATGTCTTAAGTGCATGGACCTTGATCGTAAAGAGCCTTATATTCTTGCTCTCAAGCGAATCCTTTATAACCTTCAGATTGCCGTCGATCGTATCGTAGAAGAGATTCAGCGAGAATATATACTGTGATATTCCTCCGGAATTCTTAATACCTTCTTCCGCATCGATTCCCTGGGTGTCATAGATCCAGAGCATTTCCTCAGGCATCTCGGTCAGTTCTTCGATAACTTCGTCCTTATCGACCTTCATCATCATTTCCTCGGGGATATGACGCATAATGGTCTTTTCAAGTGTCTCACTGTCTATCGGCTTAGCCAGATATCCGTTGAAGCCCTTGGATTTATAGAAGTCCTCACCTGCGGTCGCATTGGCGGTAAGTGCATATACGGGAAGATCGGGATATGTTTCCCTGATCTTTTCAAGTGTCTCTATGCCGTCCATTCCGGGCATCATATGGTCAAGCAGAACAACATGGAACTTGGTCGTTCTGATCTTCTCGAGACATTCTTCTCCGCTCTCCGCTGTGGTGACGAACACCTTGGTGGGTCTGAGCAGTCCGCGGATAACGCTGAGGTTCATGGGATTGTCATCGACAACGAGAACATCCGCATCGGGTGCTACGAACTGTGCGACATAAGGTCCCTTTACGCCCTTTTCCTCACGTTCGGTAAACATACCGATCGGCTTATCGTCGATTATCTTCTGGGTAACGGTGAATATAAATTCGGAACCGTGACCGTATTCACTCTCGACAACCAGGTCTCCTCCGAGAAGCTGTGCGAATCTCTTCGATATATCAAGTCCGAGACCCGTTCCCTGAATGCCCGAATTCTTTTCTTCATCAAGTCTTTCGTATGCGGTGAAGAGCTTGTCCATATCCTCTTCCCTTATGCCTATACCGCTGTCCTTGACGGAGAATCTCAGGTCAACTTTATCGTCGGTTCTTGATTCTATTGATACGGTGAGGGCAAAGCCGCCGTTTTCGGTATATTTGACCGCATTTGTAAGAAGATTTAGAACTATCTGCTTAATCTTGCCGGCATCACCGTAAAGACGTGTGGGCAGGATCTCGTCGATGCATACGTCAAATGAAAGCTCCTTCTCGATACTCCTTACACGTATCATGGAAACTATCGAGCGGAGAAGCTCTTGGACATCGTATTCCAGCTCAACGGGATGCATCTTGCCGGATTCGATCTTGGACATATCGAGCAGGTCGTTGATAAGTCCGAGCAGTGACTCCGATGCATTCCTGATATCAAGCGCATAATTGATTACGTTGAGGAAATAATTCTTGGGAACACCGTCCGCATCTTCCCTTAGTATCATCTCATCCATACCCATGATGGTATTGATGGGGGTTCTTATCTCATGGCTCATATTTGCAAGGAAACGGCTCTTTGCGGAATTTGCCCTCTCGGCTTCATCCTTGGCGTTCCTTATCTCGTCATACTGTCTGCTTATGAGTGTGATCTTGATGACTCTCCAGACAACAAATCCGGATACTACAGCAAGCAGTGCAAGCAGAAGAACCCTGAAAATAAGAAGCTCCGTGATATGGGGCTTTTTGACTATCTCAAAGGTCTGCTCCATACGGATGCGCCTCGTCCTGCTGTCGAGGATCTGGATATGGAGAGTGTAATTTCCGTACTTTAATCTCGTATATTCAAGTGAAGTGATCGCGTTCCTGGGTGCGGTGATTCCGTCATCTCCGGCTCCTTCGAGATAGATATGTACGAGCGGGTTCGTCATGGAATAATCCATTACGGAAGTGCTGATGACAATACGTCCGTCGGATGCGGGGATAGTATATCTGCCGTTCTCATCGGGGATGATCTTCTCGTCATCACAATAGATCGATGCAAGTGCCACCTTAACATCGACATCACCGCGATAGAAATTATTGATATTGACGCAGCTTACTCCGTCCCTTCCGGAAATGTACAGATTGCCGTAACCGTCAAGGGCGCTGTACGCATTACTGGTGGGAGTTGATGTAAGACCGTTGGCATTGGTATAAAGATCGTACTCCCTGACATCGTCATTGAGCATGTCATCGATCTTCACGCAATAGACACCGTATGATGAAAGGATCCATGCATCGCCCTTATCATCAAAATACATGTCATAGTTATTGTTATAAGGGAAGGAAGTTACTTCATGTATTCGTCCGTCCCTTATGAATTCGATCGAATTGGATGTGATGATCCAGTAGACATCCCTTTCCTCATCATGAATGATCCTCATGATCACATCACTTGTAAGGCCGTCCTCACGACCGAGTCTTACAACGTGGTCCTGTGCGATCTCGTAAATACCGTCACCGTCCGTTCCTACATAGACAAGTCCGAAATTACCTTCGGCCACGGTAAGGAATACGGTGTTCTTGACATCATCGGATGCACCGACAACCCTCGTCACCTCAAAATCCTTTATTACCGCAAGTCCGCCGTTCGAACCTACGAGCATGCTGCCGTCGGAAGCTTCGACAACGCATCTGATCTCATTGCTGGGCAGACCGTCATCCTTCGTAAAGTTAAGGATCTCTCCGCTTCTTGTCTGCACCACGACACCGAGGTCATGATTATAGACCGCTATCCAGAGATTTCCCTCCGAATCCGGAGTTATGCACCTGATCCTCGCATCACCGATATAATCCGTCAGTTCATTCCTTACCTGCTTGTTATTTCTGTCAAGAATGAACAGGCCGTTTCCCGTTCCGATATATAGGAAGCCTTTATAGAATCCGGTAGCATTTACCACATATCCGCCGATACCCGCATTTTTGGTGATATTAACGAAGTTGTTGGTAACAACCTTCATAACTCCGAGAGTGGATGAAGCATACCAGAGATTTCCCTGGTAATCGCAGGTCATCATCTCAATGGCATTATCCATCGGAAGATCGTCAAGAACCCTGAACACTCCCTTATCATCGAAGTAACCGCTGAGATTCTGCGATGTTACCCAGATCCTTCCGCAACCGTACATGATCCACTGAATCGTCGTCAGTGGAGCCGCACTCATTTCCTCCATTTTGGAAGCGGGATCGCCGAAGCTTCCGTGATATACACTGCCGTTGGATGTTCCGATATATATCAGGCTTTCGTCATTGGGATCTGCCAGTATTGCGGTGAATTTATCGAATCCCTTTGCATCTCCCGTGTAAGCATCGGCAATCTTACAGTCCTTTACGGAGAAAAGAATACCGCTCTTGGTAATACCGTAAACTGTTCCGTTTGCGCTTGCGGACATATTGAGGACGGTCTCTTCGTTGAGTTCATCATTATCGATCACATGAAGAGTAAGGCTCTCATCTATATATGCAAGTCCCGCGGTGGTTCCGACTATGATGTTACCGTTTTCATCCTCTTCAAAGCATCTGATGGATGAAGAAGCGAGTCCTTCTTTGTAAGTGAAGTGAACGGTCTCCTCACCGTCTATCGCAACAACACCGTTATCATTCGTTGCAACCCAGATACGGCCCTTTGAATCCTCAAAGAGTCCTCTTCCGCTCGTAAGACCGCCCGATGTATCCATACGGGTAAAGTTGGAGCCGTCATATCTGATGATTCCGCCGTAACTTCCAATCCATATATATCCGTCCGAGGAAGTAAGGATGTAATTGGCATCGGAAGTCGGAAGACCGCTTGATGCATCGAAGATCTGTGAAGAATAACCCGCTCCGTTGATCTGGCCGGATGCGGAGTAACCTCCTCCGGTAAGATGCGACAGATGAACGGGATCGGCCTTTACGGTCACGGGAAATACGCATATCGATGCGGCTGCCATAAGCGCCGATGCGAATGCGGCAATCTTCTTGATATTTGATTTTTTAAGCGATCGCTTAAACATCAGGATTATATTTCCTCAGTACTTTCTTAACCTCGGGCAGTGAGTCTATGAAGACTTCAACACACTTGGGATCGAACTGGACTCCCGCACCCTCCTGTAAAATCTCAAGAGCCTTCTCGAGGGGAAATGGCGGCTTGTAGATACGCTTCGAAGTAAGTGCATCGAAAACATCCGCAACAGCCATGATACGTGCCGCCAGAGGAATGACTTCGCCGTGAAGTCCCTCGGGATAGCCCTTGCCGTCCCATCTTTCGTGATGGTACGCAGCCATGTTGCGTGCTTCCTTGAGATAACTTCCGCCCTGTACGGTGCTGATGGCATGCTCCATGATCTCCTTACCTGCGGTGGTATGGGTCTTCATGATCTCATACTCTTCATCAGTAAGCTTTCCGGGCTTGTTGAGTATCTTATCCGAAATATTTATCTTTCCTACGTCATGAAGAGGTGCGCTTCGAACGACATCGGACATGAATTTGGGAGTCATCTTCTCGGGATAATAACCCTTCGCCTTCAGACCTTCTGAAATAATACGTACATATTCGGCGGTCTTTTGGACATGCTCACCGGTATCGGAGTCGCGGCTTTCTACCATGTTCGCCATAGTAATGATAAGGCCGTCCTGCATCTTGGCGGTCGAATCGGAAAGTCTTCTGACATCCCTGAGGTTTTCGGCCTGATCCACAGCCATCGAACACAGTGTCTGATACAGCTTTTCAAGCTCGTCACCGGTCTTGATGTTGAGCCTGCGGAGCTTCTTTACATTGGCATCCAGCTGCTCCTGGGTATCGTCATCGCTGACGAATCCGTCAAGGCACTGGGTAATGGTCCTGATGGGATATGCTGTGCAGTATCGTGTGAATTTAAGCGCACTCGCAAGGAAAAGAATGACAAAACCGAGAACTATAAATCCGATCTTGTAAGCGTATTCACCGATATTAACGATAAGATAATCAAGCGAAACATCGGCGCCGACATAGCAAACGGCTCTTCCTTCGCTGTTGAACACGGGAACATAGACCGTTATGACTCTTTTCCAGATGGAGTTGGACACGAGAGGTCCGACTTCCTTTCCGTTCCTGAAATCCTCGAGATAAGGCTCGAAGGTTTCTTCCACGGGCACGACCTCACCGGGCTCATATCCGGGCTCACCGTCGAGTGCAGTCAGGTCAAAGACAAAGACACAGTCCTTGGAATCTATCGTGTGGGCATACAGATATTTGATGCCACCGACGGAATCCCTGATCTTGTACATGGTCTCTTCAATTTCCGTATAGCCGGGTGCATCCTTGCCGAGTCTCAGATATTCCTCGATCATATCCCCGTCGATGAGATCTGCCGTAAACCTTGCGGCATTCCATGCACATTCGGTTCTTTCTGCACTTTCATTGTCATAGAAAAGTTTATAGCCTACCACGCCGATGATGATGACCAGCCAGACGCAGACTATGATCAGCGTAAAGTATATCCTCGACTCAAGGGAGTGGCTTACATTTTTCTTCCACTTTTTTATGGCGGTCTTTTCCTCATCGGAAAGCGGTCTCTGCCTCCAGTCAACGGCCCTGAGCGAATCAATGAACTTCTGTGGAATGATAAACAGCAGTCCGAGCACGATCAACGCCGTAATACCCTTATCAAGGACGTTCAGGAAGATATTTGTTATAAGGAAAGCGTTGAAGAGTGACATTTCCGAAGCACCGGAGATACCGGCTGCCATCTCGGAAAGAAGATTATGCTGCGGGCCGTTAAACAAAAGCCACTGCACGAGTGAACTTACGATTCCCGCAAAAAGAGAAAGCGAAAGAACGAACAGGATAAACCTGCTCAGTTTCTTCAGAGAATATCTGCTTGTGAAATAACCTGTGAATACAGCTATGAACGCATTGATGAATGCGAAATACATAGCATAGGGATTAAATGTCAGGCAAAAGATATTTGTAAGAATGGCTACGAAAATACCCGGAACAAGGCCACAGAGAACAGTGACTGTGATCGTGCCCGTTGTATCAAGAAACAGCGGCAGACCGAGTCCGTTCATAAGATAAGAAAGAAGAACGTTAACGAAGACTCCGGCACATACCAGAATCACTCGTCTTACTCTCCCCACTTCATATGATGACATTTTTTTAGAGTGCTTGCCAAACACAGTAAACTCTCGTCCCCTCAAACGAAAAATTTCATCTGTTTATTATACCATATTTTATCTCTGCAATGTTCCAATCATCCAAAGTATCTATGTCCTGAACTTCCATGTCGTCCAGGATGAGCGGAACCGTCCTGTCCGGAACGAGTGTGTGTTTTTCTTTCATCACATCGCTCCTCAGCATATAGAACTGGCCCGCATCGTGGTAGAAAGGCTCCAGATCCTGGCTTCTTGCAAACTGGTACTCTTTCCACTTGTATTCTATAAAGCCGTCATTTTCTATAAAGCACCGCTGTGGCGGAAAAGAAAACCTCACCACTGGGATAACGGCATTTGCATTATTTTTCTCGAAAAGATCGTATGCCGTCTTAAGCTTTTCGGCAGTCACAAACGGCGCCGTGGGATAGATGCAGCACATGACATCGGGGTGCTTTCCGAGCTTTTCATAGCTGTCGAGCACCTCGCACATGACATCGACCGTGGTGCTGTGGTCATCGGCATTTTCCATGCTTCGCTTAAAAGGAAGTGATGCTCCGTATTTAACCGCAATCTCTGCGATCTCATCGTCTTCGGTAGAGATCATGACATCATCGAATACACCGCTCTTAAGAGCCGCCTCGATCGAATACGCAAGGATGGGCTTTCCGCAGAAATCTTTGATGTTCTTCCTCGGTATTCTCTTGCTGCCGCCGCGCGCGGTAATAACTGCTACTCTCATTTCTTTTCTTTCCTGCACTTAGCAATAAACTCTTTGAAATCCCTGACGGTCATGGAATAATCGATCTTCTTTCCGCCAAGGAGTGCTTCAAGATCGGCGGTCCTGTGATAAGAACCCTCGCCTTCCTGTACCTTGAAAGGTACCTTTCCCGACTTTATGTCTTCCCAGTTCTCACATAAAAGGTTAACTATCTCTTCGTTGAGCTTTTCATAGGTGGTGCAGAGGGTTTCTTTTTCCTCATCAAAGAAAAGCTCTTTCTGAAGGAGGATCTTACCCTTATCAAGTCCCTTTTCAAGTCTGTGTATCGTAACCCCTTTGGGCGTATCATCGATGAAGCTCCAGATATTGGGTGATGAACCCTTGTTCCAGGGAAGATACGATGTGTGGAGATTAATGATCCTGTTTCCGAGAAGATTTATTACATCTTCCTTGATGATGGATCTGTAGTTATATACGACAACGAACTCAGGTTCAAGTTCCTCGATGAAATTGACCGTAACCCTGTCATGATATAGGATAACCTTCTCTCCCATTTCGGTCAGTTTGTTCTTCAGGGCATTTGCGTTGTCGTTGTTACTGAGTAAAAGTATCTTCATTTTCTGATGTCTTCCTCGGTAAGAGGTTCGCCGCGCTTAATATCCCTTCCGCATTCGGTTCCGATGAGTGCTCCGAAATGCTTGGGAGCGATACCGTAACCGGGACGGATCACACGGATATTCTCTTCCGTGAAGCTTTCTCCTGCTTTAATATCCTTTATCGCAAAAATGCTGCGTCTGAAGACAGTGGATGACTTCTCGCCTTCGGTGAGCTCGTAGTCGGGACCCTGAATGGCTTTCTTGGCATTTCTGATATCGGTGACCATCCTCCCGAACTCCTCGACAGTCATGCTGAAATCGGAATCGGCACTGTTTATTCCCTCGAGCTTAACATGCTTTTCAATGACACATGCACCGAGCGCCACACCCGCAACCGCCGCGCAGCTTCCGGGGCTGTGATCGGAAAGTCCGACATATGTTCCGTATCTTTCCTTCATATCGGGAATATTTGCAAGATGCATATCCGCCCAGTTGGCGGGATATTCACTGCAGCACTTAAGAAGAACGATCTTGTCGTTGTTCATTCTTTTACATGCGTCGAGTGCATCCTGAATTTCCTCCGGTGAACCCATACCGCATGAGATGATCATGGGCTTACCCTTGGATGCCGCATATTCGATGAGAGGAATATCGACCATCTCAAAGCTTGCGATCTTGTAAGCCTCCGCGCCGAGATCGTCAAGGAAATCAACAGCCTCTTTATCAAAGGGAGTGGAAAGGAAATCGAGTCCCCATCTTTCACATTCCTCCTTGATCCTCTTCTGCCATTCGTAAGGAGTGTATGCGGACTTGTACAGATCATGGAGCTTATATCCGTCCCAGAGTCCGCCTTTTATCTTGAAATACTCGTTGTCGCAGTCAATGGTCAGGGAATCCGCGGTATAAGTCTGAATCTTGAGGCAGTCCGCACCCGTGCCCGCAACCTGACGGACGATCTCCAGGGCATTCCCCAGATTTCCTCCGTGGTTTGCGCTCATCTCTGCGATGATATAAACTTCATTGTTCTTAATTTTGTCAAATAACCTGAACATATGACCTCTTTCGTATGATCATGATCCGTTATACATCTTAAGGCCCTTTTCCAAGCCTTTCCCGATCCTGTCCGGTATATCCCTGAAGTGTCCGCCCTCATTCCATTCGAGACAGGCAGTGATACCCTGTTCAAGAAGATGCTCATGCATGAATCGGATATTGTCTCCGACCGCGGACATAGCTTTGTTCTTCGTCTTTTCTTCTTTGTTACCCAGGCTCAGGTAGATAAATGCGGCATTCGGCTTTTTATCGGTAACGAATTCGTTCCATCCCGGAAACCACACCGATGGCGATACAGCGACCGCACCGGCAAAGCTGCCGCTCTGATATACCGAGTACAGTGCAAATAGTCCGGCCAACGAATAACCTGCGATAAGGAAAACCTTCCTGCCGTATGATTCATTGATAAAAGGAATGACAGTTTCTTCTATCGATGCAAGCAGTTTACCCGCGCCTTCCCCGAAAGCTTCGTTACCGAATACCGGAGGAGCATTCCAGGGGGAAAGATCCGAATTCCAGTCATCCACCCTTATACCTATGATGAATGCACCGGATAGGCTTTCGGAGAGGATACGTTCTTCTTTTTCGGGATCGTCACCGAGGAATATAATACATATCTTCTCCGAAGTATCGCCGTATGTTTTTATGTGTTCATCAGAAACTCTCAAACTCATCCACGAATAACAGTTCACCGTACATATAGTAGAATGCATCGGATGTGTAAACATTTCCGTATACGTCATTTACCTGATATACGATCAAGGTGACGTCCGAGGAAAGATCGATGTCGTCATAGGAAAGGACGAGGTCCGAAGCATAGAAAGGATCGTATGCCTCGACATACTTTTCATCATTAAGACAATACCAGATGATCTGGATCTCATCTTCATCTTCCAGCTCGTAATAATACTGACCTTCTTCGTCCATGATCGTATATCCGGTGACCATGCCGTAAGGATTATCCTGATCGTAGAATACCATCAGATAGCACTCGACACCGTTGATCTTGACCGGGATCTTACCTGACTGGTTCCATTCGCCCGTTGTTTCATCCTTGTAATAATCGTAAGCGATATAGCATACAACCCTGTCGGTAAGATATGTCCAGTATGTGGGATTGTCTGCAACGAGATCTCCGTCATCATCGAAGTTCCTGAACTGGTCCTGTCCGAGGAAGTAATGCTTTCCGTCATCCGCTTCAAGGAACATAAGGGCTTCGATCTCGAGCCAGTCAATATTGCTTGTCTCGAAATAATAATGCTCTTCACCGTCCTGATATGTTGCGGTATGAGCTTCAAGATATATTTCCTCTGCGCCGAAGGAATAAGCTCCGCCGGACGAATAAGAATCGAGGATATCCTTGCGGAACCAGTCGCCTGCATAATTCTTCGCATCGGTTGATCCGAACTCGAACGCAAGTGAAAGTGTTACATACTCATCGAAGAAATCGACGATGGTATTGTCATATTCGAGCGCCTTGAAGGTCATACGGCCGTCATCATAAAGATAACTGTAATCATAAGGATAATATGCCGTGATGCCGTGTCCGAAAGCAAAATCACTTTCGGTATAATCAACCGCATTAACGACGGAATTGATGAGATTGGTCGATGCGTTGTTCTCGTACTTATTGGCAAGTGTTACGAGATCGACCGAATCGGTTCCCATATATACTCCGCAGTTGTCTCTTGCGGTTGTAATATCCGCATACTGCTTTCTTTCAAGGTCACCCTTGAGGATCTTGATATATTCAATATAAGCTTCGTAAACAGGTTCGATATGGCTCAGTGAGATGACAGACATGGAAGCGACCATACCTCTTGCCTGGCAGAAATCCATATAGTCGGATACTACCATCTCCCTGTACTTTCCGTCCGCTGCGGGAGAAGTTGACAAGGTATTGAGCCAGTTGGTGTATGAAAGACCGGTACCGTTTACATAGCTCTCAGCTCCGATCAGATAATCAGAGCAGTTCCTGAGTGCCATGCCGACTTCAAGTGAGCACATATTACAAGCATCGAAGATAATGCTGTCGAAATGTACTCCTGTCTTTTCAAGTGCATGTCCGATCTGATAATCGGTAAGCGTGTCATTGGGATAGAGCTCGTCATAACCGTATCCGATGGGGATTCCGCCGCCGTGATTCCAGAGGATAAGGATATAATCATCTGCGGGATACTCTTCCGCTGAGAATTCTACAAAGTCTGTAAGTGTTGCGGGCTCGACCATTGAGATCGCACCGAGATCATCAAGTTCGTGGAACTTGCCGTCCTCATAAATGAATCTCTGAACGGTTCCATCCTTACAGAAGGTATTGTCCCAGCTTGTGCATCCGCCGGTCTGGATAACAAGATGAGTATCTTCGGTAAGCTTTGATTTGCTTATCTCAACAAGGTCCGCTGTCGCAAGTCCGTTTTCGCTCTCAAGATTGGAGCCGATCATATAGAGCATGATCGTCTGCTTGGCCTGGGTATCCTCGGGCTCGGGTTCGGGATCCGGTTCGGGCTCGGGATTGGGAGTATCGACCACGGGTTCTGCGGGCTGTCTGCCGGAGAGATACTTATATAATCCGAATCCGCCTCCTCCGAGGAGAGCAAGGATCAGGACAACTATGACAGCTATAAGGCCGCCCTTCTTCTTTTTCTTAACAGGTGCCTCGGGCTGCATGACAGGCATGGGCGCCGGAGTCGTATCATACTGAGGCTGAAAAAAAGGAGTCTGGGGCTGAACAGGTGCCTGAGGCTCTACAGGTGCGGCAGGCTCTGCGGGAGCCTGGGCCTGAGGTGCAGGCTGAGGTTCTGCGGATGCTGCAGGTGCTACGGGCTGCTCGGGTGCTACAGGCTGTACAGGAGCTGCAGGCTCTGCGGGAGCCTGAGCCTGGGGTGCAGGCTGTTCGGGTATTGCAGGCTGAACAGGTGCCTGGGGCTGAACGGGTGCCTGGGGCTGAACTTCCGTTGCCATGGGTGTTCCGCAGTTAATACAGAATTTGGTTCCTTCGGGCATCTGGGACCCACATTTCATACAGAACATTTTGTCTCCTCCGTAAGGTCGGTTATCAGTTACAGAAATCCTTTATCGGTGTAAGGTCAAGGGTTTTCTCATCGGCGATGATGCCGTAAAGTGCTTTCGCGATGATAAGTGCTCCGCCCTTTGAATCGCTTTCTATGTTGAGGGGCATGATGGGCTCGTGAAGTGATTTTCTGAGAAGAAGCCATCCGTTTCCGTGAGCTTCGTCACAGTTGACCCTGACACCCTCATAGTTTTCTTTTTCAAGGCTCCATCCTTCGACTGAACCGGCCGCATCTTCCAGTGCCTTAAGGATTCTGTCCCCGTTAGCCTGAAGATCGGGAACATCTCCTACATGGAATCTGAGCTCAACACTCTCCGCAGGCTCTTCGAGTCCGCTTATGAGAGATGCGATGTTATTACCCTTACCCATTTCGATGAGGAGCTTGACCATGAGATAAGCACCGTCATCAAGGAAATAATTCTCCTTGAATGCTCCGTGTCCGCTGGTCTCGATGGCAAGCTGTGAATCAACACCTGACTCATTGAGTCTTATGGCTTCATCGATAACGTTACGGTATCCTCTCTTGAATCTCTTATGAACACCGCCCTTTGCCTTGATGAATCGTGCAAGTCCGTCGCTTGTAACGGAGTCGGTAACGATCGTGGTTCCGGGATTTGAATTAAGTGCAATGGATGCAAGCGCCGCGATAAGATCATTTCTTGTGAGTGTCTTTCCGTCGGGAAGAACCGCACCTGCTCTGTCAACATCGGTATCAAAGATGATTCCGAGATCAGCTTTGGAATTGACGGTAGCAACCTTTATCGCCTCAGCGGCATCCTTGTTCTCGGGATTGGGAATATGGTTGGGGAAATGACCGTCGGGCTCAAGGAACTGGCTTCCCGCGGTATCCGCACCGAGCTTTTCGAGAACATCCCTTACAAAGAATCCGCCCGCACCGTTTCCGGCATCAACCACAATGTGAAGACCTTCAAGAGGCTTGTCTCCTTTTGCACATCCGTCTATGATCTTACTTCTCAGATATCCGGTATAGGTATCCATGAAGGAAGCCTTCCCGGGAGCGGCATATTCCCTGCTCTCCCTTCCGTCTGCGGAAATTCCGTCTGCGATCGCTGCGATCTCTTTGATCTCATTTTTCTCAAGTCCGCCCCTTGCGATGAAGAACTTCATTCCGTTCCTGTACCAGGGAAGATGGCTTGCTGTGATCATGATGCTTCCGTCATAAGGATTGTCACCGAGTACGGTGGACATGAACATTGCAGGTGTGGATGCAAGTCCGAGATCGAATGCTTTTCCGTTCTCTGAAATGATACCCTTTGCGGATGCGGCCAAAAGCGATTCACCTGTAAGTCTTGAATCACGTCCGACAGCGATCCTGATATCGGTCTTACCTGTCTTTTCAGAGATCCACTTTACGAATGCCGCAGCAAGATCGCATGCGGCCTTATCCGTAAGGTTGACCTTTTCTCCCGTTTCATTTTCAAGTGCGATACCTCTTATATCGCTTCCGTTCTGAAGTTCCGAATAACTCATTTTTTCTCCTCGTCTGTATTTATTTCAAAACTGTCTTAAGATAGTTTGCTATCGTTTCAGATGCTGCCTTATGATTCTCGTAACCGGGATGACCTCTCGATCCGAACGCTTCACCCTTTGCCTCCTCGAGCTTAAGGAATGCGGCGTTCCTGTCACCGGTCTCATCAATATATGAGGACACAGCTTTTTCAACAGTATCGGCAAGTCCCCATCCGAGCATTCCGAACACCCACAAAAGATGTGCTTCGGGATTTCTTTCTCTTAAGTGCTTCAGGAAATCCTTTATTCCTTTTTCTATCTTTGCAAGCGACTCGGGATCATAGCTTCCGTCTGCAAGCTTTTTGTTCTTGTAAACCTTTCCGTTCAAAGGATCGGTATAAGGCATGCTGTCGAATGCACCGCCGTCATTGGTTCCGAGATTGATGACAACCGCATCGGTCTTCCAGCTGTCATTGTCATAATCTTCGATATTCATCCTTGCGTTAAGGCTGTCATAGATAGCGGGAACAACCTTGTGGGGATCATTGTCATATCCGCTCACAATGCCCCATCCGCTCTGGGATATAAGCCTGAAGTCGGCATCAAGTGCATCCGCGGTCATCACCGCGTAATTTCTTACTGAGCTGAAATACGCAGGGATCCAGTCAAGTTCTTCGTGAGCTCCGAGTATTCCTTCGCCGCTCGTGATGCTGTCTCCGACAAATTCGATCTTGTACTTTTTATCTGCGGGCTTGCTTATTCTGCCCTCATAAAAAAGCTCTGTGATCTTGAGGGAATTCTCATGGGCATCGACATCAGCCTGGAAATCCTTGATGATTCTCACTCTGTGAGCGACCGAAGGATCCATCCCCCTGAACAATGTGATCCTGCTCGCACCTTCCTGGACCGGAATACGTGCAAGCCATTTCCCGTCCATACAGACGCTGATCCAGGGCATATTGCCCGCGGGACCGCCTTTTATCGCGACACCGAATTCGGATGCGTTCATATCGAATTCAAGACCGCTCGCAGTCCAGATAAGGTCGAGATACCCGTCGCGCTTTGTTCCCCTTCCGAGAACATGTACATTGTCAAAACTGTTGTCTCTGTGCATGTGTTATTCTCCGTTTTCCCTCATCAAACAAGTTTGCCGGCTTTGCTTCCGCCGAGTACCGCACCGCTCAAGATATTTGTGTCAAAAGAATACGTAACCGCAGCTTCCTCGCGTACACGCTTGAGTGCGAGTTCTATCATCCTGTCGAGCTGCTCTTTGTACTTCATTCCGAGTGCTTCCCAGAGATAGAAAGCAAGTGAACCGGGAATGGTATTGATCTCGTTATAGTAGAACTTGCCGGTCTCTTCATCTATCATGAAGTCTATTCGTGCAACGCCGTTACAGCCGAGTTTTTGGAATGACTTGACGGCAATTCTTCTGATCTCCTCCCTCATCTCGGGTGAAACCTCTGCGGGGATCTTTCTCGAAACTCCCGCCATACCCTGTGATGAACCGGTCTTCTTTCCGCCGCCGGAGCAGTATTTGTCCTCATAGCTGAGAATGTCCTTGCTGTGAAGGGGCTCTTCGATCTCCGATGCCTCGGCAACATTCTCATCACCGAGTACCGCACAGTTGATCTCGCGGAGCTTGGTTATCGCATGCTCTGCGATTATCTTCCTTGCGTATGAATATGCTTCATCAATTGCCTTTGACAGCTCCGATCTGTCCTTTGCAACGGTGATACCTACGCTGGAGCCTGCGTTGAAAGGCTTGATGATAACGGGATAGCCGATCTTTTCCTCGATATCGTTCATCAGGGCATCCATCTTCTCGTAATCAGCCATGGTGTAGATGTAACTGTCCAGAACGGGAATTCCGTTGTCCTTGAGAACCGCCTTCTGTACATACTTGTCCATTCCGACTGCGGAAGCTGTAACATCGCATCCGACAAAAGGAAGTCCCAAAGTCTTGAAATATCCCTGAAGAGCACCGTCCTCAACATTTGTTCCGTG
>JAEEGL015445330.1_pt1 | contig 37639 bp, 35 predicted proteins | sample 9134231 | NCBI WGS metagenome assembly JAEEGL01 (sample SAMN16246548, study PRJNA631951) | gut metagenome | biome: gut microbiome; feature: rumen; material: fiber-attached | host: Bos | place: Iran: Karaj | collected 2018-10 | reverse complement strand
TGTATGGAATTTTACTAATTCTTTTTTCTTGTGCGATTTGTCCTTCTTTTGTAAGTTTTACTGCTTCATAAATATCTTGATGTGCTTTAACATAGTACTTTGCTAATGCGGTAGAACTAAATCCTTCTAATTTTGCAATTGTGCTCAGTGGAAGTATCTGGCCTTTATAAGGTATTTTTTTTATTTGACTTTCTTTTGTAAGTCTTATTGCTTCATAAATATCTTTTGTTTTTTCATAATTTTCTTTTAAGGCGGCTCTAGTTGATATTCCTTCTAATTCAGCAATTTTGGTTAATGGGAGTTTTTGTCCGTTATAATCTATATATTTAGCAGTTAGATTAGCTTCTCTAGCTTGTTTTATCGCTTCATATATATCTTGTGTTTCTTCATATTTTGTTCTTAAAGTCTTGTCATTTAAGCCTTCTAGTTTTGCAATTGTATATAACGGAAGATTTTGTCCATTGTAAGGTATTTGACTAGTTCTTTCTTGTTGGTATTTTTGACTTTCCTTTGCAAGTCTTACAGCTTCATCAATATCTTGTGTTTCACTATATCTTCTGTTAAGAGTAGTTAGAGATATTCCTTCTAACTTCGCAATTTCAGACAATGGAAGCATTTGGCCTTTATATGACACAGAAATCGAATTTGTATTTCGCGTTTTTTGATTTTCTTTTGTAATTCTTACTGCTTCATATATATCTTGTGTCCTGTTATATTCTTTTTTTAGAGTATCACTTGATGATATACCCTCTAATTTTGCAATCGCATAAAATGAAAGCATTTGGCCGTTATATGGGATCTTACTAATTCGTTCTGCTTCTTTTTGTTTGCTTTCTTTAGCTTGTTTTACTGCTTCATATATATCTTGGTTATTATTATATTTTTTAATTAAAGTTGTATAAGTTACCCCTTCTAATTCTGCAATTGCCTTGAGTGAAAGCGTTTGGCCGTTATATGGTATGTGAGTGATACTTTCATTTCGTTTAGTTTGGCTTTCTTTTGTAAGTTTTACGGCTTCATAAATATCTTGTGTTTGACTATATTTCTTTCTTAGAGTCTCTGATTTTATTCCTTCCAAGTTTGAAATAGCATCTAATGTTAGGGTTTGCCCATTGTAAGATACTTGAACAATGCTTTCTTTACGTTTTGACTGGCTTTCCTTTGCAAGTTTTACTGCTTCATATATATCTTGTGTTTGATTATATTTTTTTATTAAAGAATCTGGAGACAATCCCTCTGCTCTTGCAATTGCATTAAAAGAAAGTGTTTGGCCATTATAACTGATTTCACTCATATATTTTCTCCTTGTTTAGAAACAATTAAGTTTTAATTACTATAAAATTCATCCAATTTTCTCATTATATATATGGAAAAATGATATCATAATAGAATTTCAAATCTATTACAGCAATATATCTTTTAAATTACCAAATTAAGGCAAAATAAAAGACGGTAAAAGTTTAATTTTACTGTCTTTTTTGAATATATGGTATTTTTATTCTAAAACTCTTTTAATTATTTCTTCTTGTTGTTTTGCTTCTTCACAAATAGGTCCTATCTTTTGTTTATTAACGCTTGTAAAATCGCTTAAATTAATTAAATTCTCTGACGATATGTCTTCAAAATGGATTGTTGGTAAATTAAATCCTAAGTCTTCATTTACATGATCAATTTTTGCACTATATGACATGATATACATTTTTTGATTTAAAAGTGAAGATAGAATCATGGCATGGAATCTAGCACATATCATATATTCCATTTTGCTATACACTTTTACAAATTCTTCAATATTGCCATTGTATTTAATAACAATAAGATTCTCATTATCATTAACTTTTTCAGCTACTTGGTCTATTGTATTTTCATCGCCTTCTCTTTTGCAGAATGAATATAGATAAACTTTCTTTCCTTGTTTAATGTATTCATTTACATTATTAACTAGCATTTGAATATATTCATTCTCTTTATCTTTTAAATCTTCTCTTATATGTAGGTCTATTACAGTTATTCCAATGCTATCTTTAATTTTTTCTTCATTTACAACTGGGTATGTAAATACAAAATCAGGAGCATATCTAACATTTTCGATATCTTGAAATAATTCATAAGAATATCTATCTCTAAAGCAAATATCAGTACATGTACTAAAAACCTTTTTTGATAAATTAAAGTATTCTTCTGTTTCATAAGGACCATAATTACAACTAGCATAGCAAAATGGTTTGTTATTTTCTTTACATCTTTTTATAAAATCAAGAGCTTCATCTGATAAGTTATATCCTTTTTTGCCTTCCATAAATATTGATCCACCTACATATATGTAAGCATCATAATCATTAATATTTGAATGGTATAATTCTTCACCCGAATCAATGCCTTCTATTATATGAAAATTCTCATACTTGCTGAAGTATTCTAAATATTCAGGCTTTTTTATTTTCATATAAAAATGATGCATAGGATATCTTTCTAGCAACATTTTTATAAATAGATCATCGCCCAAATTTTTTCTAGCGTATGAAATCAAAAATATCTTTTTCATTTTAGTTTGTTCCTTTCGTGTTGTATTCTTGTTTCTTTGTAAAAAACACAGAGAAAAACAAAGGCAGTGAACTGGTTGATTCACCACCTTTGCAATACTCGAAATACTCGATTTGCATAGTATTTATATAATTATTTATTTACAACTTTTTCTGTAATTTCTTTTAAAATTTCTAATCCTTTATTTAATGTTTCATCTTCGATTACTAGTGGAGGCATCACTTTAACTACAGAGTTTTCTCTTCCTGCACGCTCTACTATTAATCCTGCTTCGAAACATTTCTTTGAAATCTCTTTTGCTAATGCTTCGTTGTGAGTTTCAATACCCCAGATTAGGCCGATACCTCTAATCTCAAAATCTTTACCTAGTGGTTTGATTTCTTCATTTAAGAATTTCTCTACGATTTGACCTTTTCTTTTTGTTTCTGATTCAACGTTGTTATTGTTGAAGTATTCTAATCCAGCCTTTGCAGCAACGATTGCCAATTGGTTACCTCTGAATGTTCCGTTGTGTTCGCCTGGAGCCCAAATATCTAATTCTGGTTTGAATAATGTTAATGCAAATGGCATTCCATATCCACCAATTGATTTAGATAATGTAACCATATCTGGTACAATTCCAGCTCTTTCAAATGAGAAGAATGTTCCTGTTCTTCCGCATCCAACTTGAATATCATCAACAATCATTAAAATATCGTTATCATCACAGAATTGTCTAACTGCTTTTAAGTATTCTGGAGAGAATACCCAAATACCACCTTCAGCTTGAACTGTTTCAAGAATTAAAGCAGCTGGCTTCTCAACTCCTGAGTGATCATCTGATATAAGTGTTTGCATATATTTAATTGTATCTAATTCTTCAAACATATATGGTGCTGGAATGTGTTGAACGTTTTCAAGTGCAATTCCTGCTCCCTCTCTTGCTTCTCTTTCAGTTGTTAGAGCAAGTGTTCCAAGTGTCATACCATGGAAACAACCCATTAAACACCAAATGTTATTTTTCTTTTTATTTTTTCTTGCTAACTTTAATGCAGCTTCAACTGCGTTTGTTCCTGTAGGTCCAGGAAATTGGATTTTATAATCAAGATTTCTTGGTTTTAATATTTCTTCTTCAAAATATTCAATAAAATCCGCCTTTGCAGTAGTGTACATATCCAATGCATGCATAATACCGTCTTTTTCTAAATAATTAATTACTTTTTCTTTTATGTATGGATTGTTATGTCCATAATTTAGTGCACCAGCACCACAAAAGAAATCTATATATTCTTTTCCATTAACATCTTTAATAATTGATCCTTTAGCTGTATCTAATTGTTGATTGAAAATTCTACAATAAGATCTAACTTCTGATTCATATTTTTCAAAAACATCTATTTTTTCCATTTTTACGTCCTTTCCATTGCTCGAACGTAATTATAATACAAGAAACACTCAAATTCAATGGTTTTAAGAATTAGTAAAGTGAATGTAATATGTAAAAAAGAAAAGCGAGGCTTATCAAGACTTATACGTCTATCAAAACCTCGCTCTGGGATTCAATTATGCAGGCTTGTCCGAAACTTCCAACAGTGTAACTGTTGTACCGATATCTTCCGGATACAGTCTTGTGCATTTCCAAGAGTTCTCATGCTGATGAAGCAAGTCAAACGTTCCTGGATTCACAACCTTTAAAAACCGAACCTCCTCTTCTCCAGTGGCATTCCACCGAAGTTTGACATACTTTCTGTCTGCTGCGATGAACTCGAAAACTTTTTTCGCGTCTACCATGATGATTTTCCTCCTAAGACAGTATTTAGCTTTATAGCTATAGTATGAGTTAATTTTACCACATTTTTACATATTTTTCCAGTATTTCAATTAAAAAGAGAGGCTAAACCGCCTCTCTAAAATCTTTATTATATATTCTCAATCTGCCAATCAATTGGCTTAACTCCATTTTTAGCTAAGTATTCATTAGCTAATTTAAAGTGATTATTTCCAAAGAATCCGTGTCTTGCAGAAAATGGACTTGGGTGTGGTGATTCTAATACTAAATGCTTAGAATTATTTAATAAAGTTTTCTTAGATTTTGCAAAATTACCCCAAAGTAAAAATACGACTGGATCATCTTTTTTATCTATTTCTTCAATAATTCTATCAGTAAAAGTTTCCCAACCTTTTCCTTGATGTGAAGCGGGTTTATCTTTTTCCACAGTAAGTACTGCATTTAAAAGAAGTACTCCTTGCTCTGCCCATTTCATCAAATAGCCGTTATTCGGAATATAACATCCATATTCAGAATTCAATTCTTTATAAATATTTTTTAATGAAGGTGGAATCTTAATTCCTGGATTAACTGAGAATGATAATCCATGGGCCTCTCCTTCACCATGATATGGATCTTGTCCAATAATTACAACTTTAACTTTATCATATGGAGTTGTTTCTAATGAAGCAAAAATGTTTTTACGTTCAGGAAATACAGTCTTGTTTTTATATTCTTCATCAACAAAACTTTGAAGTTCTTTAAAATATTCTTTTTTAGATTCTTCTTCAATAATTTCTTTAAAATTCATTGTATATCCTATTAAAATATTTCTTATAATAATTTTGCTCTAATTTCATCATCTGATAATGCTGATAAATATCTTGGTGGAACATCAAAAACAGTTTTAGCACCAAAGTTTCCTTCTTTATTCATTCTACAGCAAGCTCTTGCATATGCAAGTAAAGTTGAACTTGTAAACTCTGGATTACTATCAAGTTTTAATGAATACTCGATAATCTCTTTGTTTCCGTTTCCTGTCTCACCACTTCTAATAACAAATCCACCGTGAGGTAATTTGCTATGATTTGCTTTTAATTCTTCTTCAGAAATGAAATGTACTGTTGTGTCATACTCATCAAAGTAATTTGGCATTTCTTTGATTTCTCTTTCAATTCTAGCTAAATCAGCGCCTTCTTCTGCTACAACAAAACATTCTCTTGTGTGTTTTTGTCTCGTTGTCAATTCTGGATTTTCACCATTTCTAACTCTTTCGATTGATTCTTCAACCGGAATAGTGTATTGTCTAGCATCTTTAACTCCTGCAATTCTTCTAATAGCATCTGAGTGTCCTTGGCTAACGCCTTTGCCCCAAAATGTATATGTGTTTCCATTTGGTAATACAGATTCAGCATATAATCTATTTAAAGAAAATAAACCCGGATCCCATCCAACTGAAATGATTGATGTGTGTGAACTTTCACTTGCTGATGCATTAACATTTGCAAATTGTTCTGGCACTTTAGCATGAGTATCAAAACTATCAATAGTATTAAAACTCTTTGCAAGTTCTGGTGCTTGTACTGGTAGGTCAGTTGCTGATCCACCACATAAAATCATTACATCAATTTTATCTTTCCATTCGTTTACTTCACTTGCGCTAATAACAGGCGCATCACTGTTTGTTTTCAAAGTACTTGGATCTCTTCTTGTGAAGATTGCTACTAATTCCATATCATTATTCTTTTGAATTTCACTTTCAACTCCACGTCCAAGATTTCCATAACCATATATTCCTATTTTAATCATTATAAGCTCCTAAATAAGTCTAATAATAATTACATTGATAGTCATCAATCGTAATTAGTAATATTTAATTTTAAATTTTATAAACTAGTTTATTAGTAATTCTCTGCCTTTAATTCAAAGAAACTCTTTGGATGCATGCAAACTGGGCATACTTCTGGAGCAAATTTTCCAATAACCACATGTCCGCAGTTTCTGCAGATCCAAATGCATTCATCATCTTTAGAGAATACAACTTTATCTTCAATATTCTTTAATAATTTTCTATATCTTTCTTCATGGTGTTTTTCAATTGCAGCAACTGCTCTGAATTTGAATGCTAATTGAGTAAATCCTTCCTCTTCAGCTGTTTTAGCGAATTCTTCGTACATATCTGTCCATTCATAGTTTTCGCCATCAGCAGCAGCTTTTAAGTTTTCTTCAGTAGATGGAACTTCGCCACCATTTAATTCTTTAAACCACATTTTAGCGTGTTCTTTTTCATTGTTAGCTGTTTCTTCGAATATAGCAGCAATTTGCTCATATCCATCTTTCTTTGCTTTTGATGCGAAATAAGTATATTTATTTCTTGCTTGAGATTCTCCAGCAAAAGCTTTCATTAAATTTTGTTCAGTCTTACTTCCTTTTAATTCCATAAAGACACCTCCTTTTTCATACTCGTAATTCTACCATATAAAACAAAAATAAGCGATAGAATTCTTTCAAATTCCTCGCTTATTTTTAGTACTTAAAAACTACATATTTCTGAATTTATTTGACTTATAGAAAGCAAATCCAACTATGCCAACAACTGCTACTATAGCAACTATTGCTATGATGCTTTCACCTGTTTGAGGCATCTTCTTTGTTGCAATTGTATCGTCTGTTGTATTATTTGCATCTGCTTTTTCTTTAATCTCAGTTAATTGAATTTTAGGACTTGTAGTTAACTCTACTGTATAATTCTTATTATCCTTATCAGTATATGTTAATACAACTTTTTGGTTAGTAGCAATTGTTTTATTTAACAATTTACTATTTTTCATATCTTTAATCTTTAATTTATATCTTAATGTTGCAACACCGTTGCCTTTTAATTCTCCAATGTCCCATGTTATTGATTTCTTATCTACATCAATCTTATCTGTCGCAGTTCCTGCGTTTGGTGTTCCCACATAAGAGAATTCAAAATTCTCCATAATATCATCTGGGAAGTAGTCTACTATCTTTGTTTTTGTAATTGCTTCATTTGGAATATCAAGTTTTGCAATGACATCTTTATATATTGACTCAGAAATAATAGTAGAAATATCACTATCTGCTATATAATAATACTTTCCAACTGTTGGATTTTCTTGTGTTCCAAAAATTGCTTCAGCAGTTGCTTGTAAACCAATTTCAGTAAGCATAGTAATTATATTTATTCCAGCTTTATCTGTAGTAATTAATGTGTCTTTTGTAGCTTCTCTTGCTGACATTTGACCTTCACGAGTTGATCCATTTGGAGCACCATCAGTAAGAATAATCATAATTTTATTTTTAGCATTTGCTGTATACATACCTTTTGCTATTAAGATTCCAGCTTCTAGATTTGTTGTACTTCCGATGCTAGGTCTTTCTTTAATAGCTGCTAATACTTTCGTCTTGTCATTTGTTAATTCGCATGTTTTTGCAGCATCTGCGATACTACCTTGCATTTGTCCAGCAAATTTTACTACACCAATTTTTACATTAGTATAATTATCAAGAATTTTAGTTGCTAATTCTTCAGATGCACCATATACGGCATCTCTTCTTGTTTTTCCGTCTTCAACCTTATCATTCATACTTCCAGATTCATCTATAACAAATACTACTTCTGATGATTCAACAGTTTCTGTTGTTGTAGTAACAGCTTTTGCTTTCTTAGTATTTGAGATTTTTAATTCAATAATTGCTTCGCCGCTATCAGCATTTGAATCAACTATTGTTTTAGAAATGAATCCTTGATCATTTTCTAAATATTTTGTTTCACTAGCTTTTTGAATAATATCTAAACTAGTCTTTAAATCTGCAGCATGTGTAACACCGCAAACACTTATCATTAGTACAATTGAAATTAAAATTACACTTAATTTTTTAATCATTTTATTTCCCCAATTCTTACAATAAAAATATACTCATTTATTAAATCATTAATAAATAAGTATATCAATATTTCAAATATTACATTTTTGTAAAATTACTTGTAGTTTTTAGAAGCAAAGAATTTCAATTGTTCTATAGTCTCTTTATTAATTGCATTCTCATACAATTCGTCATTTATATACATCTGAATGAAATATTCTGCTAACGTATCAAATCCTTCCATTTGATTATTAACTTCATAAAAATGTCCATTTGCATATAGCTTAATATAAAAATTATTTTTTATATTCATTCTAGGTCTTTTGGTGCAAAATATTATTTCTATTTCAGATAAATTGAATTCACGTTGCATTCCAAGTCTAGTTCTTATTTTAAAGCAAGTGTTTTCCACTTCTAATTTAAATAATAAATTAGAAACAAAATACAATATTGCACCAACAGTAAAGACTAATCCAAATATAGCTATTCCCCTATATTTTTCATCGAATAATAAACAGAAACATGCAATTAAAGTAATAATGAAGAATGTCATAAAATACAACAAATCTTTTTTATAAAAACTAACTTTAAATTTATCTAATCTCATTATAACCCCAGTTAATTTATGTCAACTAATTAGCTGTTATCTCAATTTTTTCGAATTATAGCACAGATAATATTTAAAAATAAACAATATATGTTAAAATTATTCCTGAAAGGATTAAATTTATGAAAATAATTGAAACTTGCTTTAATGAGAATATTTTTTTAAAAGAACAAAAGCTTGATTTTTCTAATGAAAACACTACAAATTCTATTATTGTTGGCAATTCAGTAAACAATCAATTTGTTGGATTCGGTGGCGCTATTACAGAAGCTGCTGGATATGCCTATGCCAAATTAGATAAAGAAAGCCAAGAAAAGTTTATTAAAGACTATCTAGCTTACAATATAATGAGAATATCAATTGGAAGCTGTGACTTTTCTTTAAACAGCTATGCTTACGCAAAAAATAAAGATTTAAGCGACTTTTCAATTGAAAGAGACAAACAATATATCATTCCATTAATCAAAGCTTTTCAACAAGCAAATCCAAGAATTAAATTTTTAGCTACCCCCTGGTCTCCTCCATCGTTTATGAAGAATTTTCATCAGCTATACTGGGGTGCTAAATTAAAAACAAAATACTATAAATTATATGCTGAATATATAACTAAATTTATTCTTGCATATGAAAAAGAAGGAATTCATATTTCTTATATGACAGTCCAAAACGAAACTACAGCTAGACAGGTTTGGGAATCATGCTTGTTTTCACCTGAGCAAGAAGCGGATTTTGCAATCAACTACTTATACCCTACTCTAAAAGAAAATAATCTTGATGTTAAGATTTTGATTCATGATCATAATAAAGATAATGTATTTGAAAGGGCTACTAAGATCTTTGATATCGATAAAAACAATATCATCTCAGGAATAGGCCTTCACTGGTATACAGGAGACTATTTTGATAACGTAGCAAAATGCCGTGATACATTTAAAGACAAACTACTTTTCCACACCGAAGGTTGCGTTGGTTTTTCGCATTATCGACCTGAAGATGAAATTAAAAATGCTGAGATGTATGCTCACGATATAATTGGAGACCTAAACTCTGGTGTAACAGCTTATATCGATTGGAATATTCTATTAGATAATAATGGCGGTCCTAATCACAAAAACAATTTCTGCAATGCTCCATCAATGCTTAAAGATGGTGGTTATTACAATAATCTTTGTTATTATTACATTCAACACTTTGCAAGTTGTATTAAGCCAGGTGCATTATTAATTAACTTAGAAAACAATTCAGATATTGAAACTACTGCTTTTAAAAATATTGATGGCACAATCGCAATTGTTCTTCTAAATAAAACAGATACAGAATCCACAATTTCTTTAAACGTACAAGGTAGCACATATAACTTAAAATTTAAGAAGAACTCAATAATTACAGTTGTTATATAAAATAAAAAGAAGTCGATTAATTCGACTTCTTTTATATTTCTTATTTATCTTCAATTTTATCCACTTTTTTAGTGATTGTGTTTTCCACAGTTTTAGTGGTTTCGGTTTCAACAAGTGGTTGGCTCTTCAATATTTTTCTGTCTTCTTCAAACATCTTTTCTACGACATAGTCTTCGAAGCATGTTTTTTCATCAATTCCTTGTTCTTTAAATCTGCCCTTAATTTCTCTTACTACTTCACTCATAAACTTAGGGTTACGTACTAAAATATCATGTTGAACAGTTCTAAATACTTTAGGAACAATATCTAAATGAATTGTTCTTCCAAATCCAATGCTTGAATTAGGAATTCCAAATTTAAAGAATTCATCTCCCGGGTTAAAATCTTGAGCAACTAAATCATCCACATTGGCGTAAATGTTTTTACGAACTTTCTTTAAGTATTTAGGCTCATATAAATCTCTTCTATTAAATCCAAAATATGATTTAACTTGTTTTTCAGCCTCTACATGACCATAATCACGTTCCATTTGATCATAATATTCGTCAGCCATAGTTCTTAATCCAGCAATAGCAATTTCAGCTGTAACTTCTGATATGTAATCTCTAAGTTGTTTGTTTTTACCATCAACAGCAAAGACTCTTGCATAGTTTTTATCTATGAATTTTCTAGAATAATCTTCAATTGCATCATAAACTATTTTTCCTCTTTTTTCAGTAAAGCCATATGTTGTTCTCTCTATGCCTTTGCATGAAAGTGTTCCAATTCCAATCCAATCTTTGATTCTTCCACATAAAACAGGTGGTTGTTTCATATCTTTAATCATATCAGGACAGCTATCTGCGATGTCTTGTACTACAGCTAAATGCTTTCCTAAATCTTCAATAGTAGAATTAATTCTAACAACTTGTTTTGTATGTTTATCATATGGAATATCTACGTTGTAGGGAACTTCATACTCTTGGCATTTCTTCAAATACTCATTAACAAATTCAAAAACATTAATTTGATTTGGAATAACAGCAATAAAAACTGAATCTCTTACTCCTCTATTAGTGTTTGTTAATAAGTAATTTGATCTAATATTTATAAGATCTTTGCTATGATCTGTTGAAAAATAATCTAAGATTTCAAATAATCTAGCAACATCTTTATCTTTAAAGCTTTTATGAAAATCATCGATTTGTTTTATTTGAGAAACAGACCCCATTTTTCTGACTTTGTTTACTATTTTATTAAATGCAGTCTTAACTCTAAATGTATTTAATACTGGATCGTCTGACTCACGAGATTCTATATCATAACTAGCACGGCTAACATCTTGGTAGAATTGATTCTTTTCATCCACTGAAAGACCGCTAATTCTTCTAATGTCATTCATCCATTTATTAAATAAAATAAAATGAGTTGCATTATTTGCATCCATAAATCTTGCAAGGTCTTCAATAGGAAATCCTAACTCGTCTTCCTTTTCTGTATCCCTTAAATTATCTACGAAATTTGCTTTATTAATTGAATCAAAATAAATTCTAAATATTCTATTAATTGTTCTAGAACTGTCAAATGCATCTTCTGTCGCATAATAAACTTTTCTTAGATCCATTTCAACTCTCCTTTATAATTTTTAAACACTCTTTAATTATACCACTTTTTGGTATTTATGTAAACTAAAAAGAGACATTAAGTAAAACTTAACGTCTCTTTGAATTTATGTGTTATTTACCATTATTTCCCATTTATATTCTTATTTATGATATAAGATTTTACTATAAATGCTCCTGCAACTAATATAATTGAGATAATTACAATCTTGAATATCTCCTCTGTCGTACCAGTTTGAGGAATCTTCTTAGTTGCTATTGTAGGATCTCCACTAGTATTTGTTGGTGTAGTTTGGTTTCCACCATTTGTTGTATTTGTATTGCTAATTACTAAGTTAGTTGTATTATTTTGAACCTCGTTAGTAGGTTTTTGTGCTCCAGGAGTATTTGGATCATTTGTGCTTGCATTTCCAGTAACTTTTAATTGTCCATCTAAATAATACTTTGTATCGTTACTTCCTAACACTTGTGATGTAACACTAACTTCTGTTCCTGCTGTAATATTTGCTTGGATTATTGTTAGATAAATTTCATCATCTTCATCTTTTAATTTAAATGCTGATCCAACTTTGCTTGTATCAATATTTAATACTAATTTTCCATTGCTTAATGTAGCATTAGCTTCTACTCTACTTGATGTTTCATTCTTTTTGTTAGAAACATAATAGTAGTATTTATATGTTGCTCCAGAATTTTCTTTAATTCCAGTTAAAGTAACTTTCATACTATCAAATCCAGAAGAGCTCTTAGAATTAAATTTAACTTCATCTAATGAATTCTTCATGTTTTTAAGATTGTCTGTGTCATTAAATGTTGGTGTTGGATTTTCTGCTTTCTTTGTTACTGTAATTGGAATTTGAACTGTTAAGTTATTATATTTTGCAGTAACTGATGTTTGATTTTCTTTCAAACTTGTTCCATTTGTAATTGTAATAGATGAAGCTTGTATTTCATCTATTGTTGGGTTGCTTGCATTTCCATGTGTATATTTTAATACTAATCCTGTTGGATCAAAATTATCTCCAACATTATAACTTGTCTTTGTAGGATTTGTCTTAATTGTAAGTGTTGGTGTCATTTCTACAGGAGCTGATCCTACTGTGATTGGAACATTAACTTTAGTTCCATATCCATAAACTTCAACAGCAGTTTGTCCATCTGTTAATGATTTATCTTTTTTCAATGTACAATCTGCTAATTTAATATTTAATGTAGAACCATGTCCGGCATTATATTTTAGACTTAATCCTGCTGAGTTAAAGTTTTCTCCAGGATTGTATTGTGTCTTTGTAGGATTTGTCTTTACAGCTAAAGCTCCAGTTGGTTTTGATCCTTCTACTAAATTAATTTGAATTGTTGAATCTCCATCAACTAATGAAGCATTAGAACTATGTAATTTTCCTAAGTCCATAGAAGCATATGATCCATAACTCATAAAACATCTATTAGTTTCAGTCTTAGTTGTTCCAACCATGCCTTGTAAATTTGTATATGTTTGATTATTCATTTCACTAATATATGGTTTACTGAATCCACCTTCCATAGCAATCTTTGACATGCTTGGATTTCCTGCTGTGTTAACAGATACTCTTACAGTTACTGCATTGCTTAATCCTGAAGCATTGCTAGAAGTTGTATTAAATTTATAAGGTGTTTTTAAATTAAATGTTCTGAATCCAGGAGATACAGTATTTGAATTTGTAAGTGTTTGTGTTCTAAATTCTATATTTCTATTTGTGCTGTAATCACCTTCAGCGATAGCAATTGAAACAGAACAATCATCTAATAAGTATAGTGAAACACTATCTATTAGTTCATTGATATTATTATTTTTATTTCTATCAAAAACCGTATATAAAGAATATGAAGTGGCTGGTACTCCTATTAAATTGTTATTTCCTTTTTCATTATATCCAACTACTTGTGAATAATTCTTAGCTAAATCAGTTTTTTCAAGTCCAAATACAGTATCATAAATTAATTGATCCTCATATGAAATATGTAAGAATCCATTATCTGTAATCGGAATATCTCCATGTGAGTTTCTAACTAGCCAAGCACCGTTCTTACTTGGTTTGTTGCTTGAGTTGAAATTATCTTTGCTATAATTATCATCCCATCCAACGATTGAAATCATATGATTGATTTGATATAGAGAACTTGAATTTACGTAGCTAGCGCCATTTGAAAAATTAAAAGTGGTATCGCTAGAAGTTGTTGGGAAATACATAGTAGCACATAAAGCGCCTTTTGTTCTGATATATGTTTTCATATTATTAATATTTGTCTCAGCATCATATCCTGCTGCAGAAGGATCTGGGAACATTTTTATATCAGTTACTGTTGCAGCTTGATTTTTATCATATGTATTAGAATTATTAGGTACAGTATTATTATCTTCACTAAATGGACATTCTTCTTCTAAAACTGGTCCCATAGATTTAGTATAATAATTCATAGCCATCCAATATGTTGCACCATCAATTGGTTCTCTAACATATCCATTCTTATTTGAAGTAGTTTCAATTGACGCAAGTGAAACATGTCTTTCAGAATAATCATATTCATATGCTGGCTTATCATTTAAATAATCATTTAAAGCTAAGCTTGTTTGAATCGAACTTAAAGTACTAAATGTCCAGCAAGTATTAGTAGCACCTTGATTTTTAATTTGAGTATTTAATGGAATATAATCTACTAAACTAAATTTAGCAATATTAGATGAAACATAATTAGCTCCAACTAATGCAGCATTTCTATTATCTAAATTAGAAACAGATGCATAGTTTGGTGCACTAATTGCTCCGCCATCAGTGCTTCCTTGATAATAATGACTTTCATCGCTATTAGCATTAATAGACATTAATTCGCTGGTTCCATCAGTACTATAACTGATTGAACTCATTACTGTAATAATTATTGAAACAAGCATTGTTGCAATAATGCTTACAATAAACACATTGTAAATTTTTCCTACGTATTTTACCTTCATAATTCTCAATTCCTTTAAAATATTTTAAAAATTATTTTGTTGCATTTGTAGTATTCGTTGTATTGTTCTTTGGTTCTACTGCAGTATTATTTGTGCTATTTGTTGCACTTGTATTTGTATTTGTGTTTGTCTCTTGTTTTGGTTCTTCTTTTTTGTTCCATGGATTATTTGGATCTGGATCTGTTGGATCCCATCCTCTATTAGGACTATCACTTGGAATCTTTGGTAGTGTTGGTTTTCCTAGAGGTCCTGGATTTGAATCTTCATAAAATTCAATTAAAGTATTTGCTGGAACATTATCATATATCCATTTAACATCTCTAACACATAATCTTACACATCCTGCAGATGCTGATGTTCCAAGTTTGTTAAACTCTTCCCATTCAAGTGTATTTTGTTTTTCTTTTTCTAAATATGTAGATGAGTGGAATAAAACATTATCAACAATTCCAGAAACATATTGTCCATATACATATGTATGTCCATTATGTCCTTGAAGTGTTCCCCATCTTCTTTTATAGTCTTCTTTAGCATAAATTGCTTTTTTATAAACTGCTTTTTTATTTGTAGGTGGTGTGTATGGTCCTGTTGCGCATAACATTGCTTTATAAGGAACTGTATAATTTCCTGATGAATCTTTTGTATATACAGTAACTACATTACATTGTTTATTTACTTTGATATAATATGGACTCGAACTATACTTTCTTAGTAATTCTGCTTTTTCTTCTGCAGTAGTTCCTAATCCTGATTCAGTAACAGTTGTTGTATTTGTTGTTTCATTAACTGTATTGTTTTCCACAACTTCATTTATTTCATTTGCTGCACAATTTTCTACGTCATTTGTGCAATTATTTACAGCATTAATATCTACTGTTGCATTAATCTCATTAACGTTATTTGTAGCAGTAAGATTTGAAATAACAATATTAGTAATTAAAATTGATAAAACAAATATAGCTATTCCACCAATTGCATATAATGCAATTTTTTGATTTCTTGTGAATTCTTTCTTCTTAGAATTCTTTTTCTTTTTTTCAGGCATATCACACCTCTATTTCTTAAAAATTGTTTTTAATTTTTCTACTAACTCAACATTGTTATTTGTTTTTGTAACTAAATTTATTAGTTCATCAATTACTTCAACTTGTTTCATTGATAGTAATGATTTTCTTAATTGATAAACAACATCAAGTTCATCTTTTGATAATAGTAAGTCTTCTCTTCTCGTTCCTGACTTTGTAAGGCTGATTGCAGGGAAGATTCTTCTTTCAGATAAAGACCTATCAAGAACAACTTCCATGTTGCCTGTACCTTTTAATTCTTCGAATATAACTTCATCCATTTTGCTTCCTGTATCAACTAATGCTGATGCAAGGATTGTTAAGCTTCCGCCACCTTCAATATTTCTTGCAGCTCCTAAGAACTTCTTTGGATAATGAAGTGCAGCTGGATCAAGTCCTCCTGATAAAGTTCTTCCAGATGCATTGATTGTTAAGTTATAAGCTCTTGCTAATCTTGTGATGCTATCTAATAAAATTACAACATCTTTCTTAGCTTCAACTAGACGCTTAGCTCTTTCAATAACCATCTCTGCAACTTTAACATGGTGTTCTGGTAGTTCATCAAATGTTGAATAAATAACTTCACCTTTGATTGATTCTTCCATGTCAGTAACTTCTTCAGGTCTTTCATCTATTAATAAAACGATTAACTCAACTTCTGGATTATTTGTTGTAATTGCATTTGCAATCTTCTTAATAATTGTTGTTTTTCCAACCTTAGGTGGAGCAACAATTAATCCTCTTTGTCCTTTTCCAATAGGACATAACAAATCCATAATTCTTGTTGCGTATTCTTCTTTATCAGTTTCTAATTTGATTTTTTCATTTGGATAGATTGGTTTTAAATCATCAAATTTCTTTCTGCTAATAAAGTCCTCTGGTGATCTTCCATTAATCTCTCCTATATAAATCAAAGCAGGAAAACGCTCTCCTGCTTGAGGTTTACGAGTAATACCTCTTATTTTATCTCCATTGTCTAATTTGAATCTCTTAATCTGTGTAGGAGAAACATAAATATCATTTGGTGTTGATAAATAATTTTTTCCTCTAAGAAATCCAAATCCATCAGGTAAGATTTCAAGAATTCCTTCACCAACTGTATCGCTTGATGTATTAAGTTTTAATCCATCTACAGTAGTAGCAACAAATTCTTTTTCTTCAGTTTTAATTTCTTTAACTTCTTTAGTTTCTTCTAACTTCTCTTCATTAGAAGATTCGATTTTTGTCAATTCTTCAATTAATTCTTGTTTCTTTAGTTTAGTAACATTTTTGATGCCTTTATCTTTTGCAAGTAGTCTTAAATCAACTAGACTATAATCTTCGTATTGCATTTAACATCCTTTCTATTACTTTGAAATATCTATGTATACTCTTTCATTAGGGAAATACATATCAAGTTTATCTCTCGCAATTGATTCAATTGTGTTTAGTGAGTTTATTGAATTAAGTTCATCTTTAAGTTCTTGTTGTTTAATCGTTGCTGATTCAATTTGATTATTTAAAGTCTTCTTATCATCAGCATAAGTATCTAGCATTTGATGATGCATTATAAAAACATATCCAATTAGTGCTATTGTTACAACAAGTAAAACAATAAAAATTATCTTTTTAATAATTGGCATAATTTCTCCTTAAAAATTAATCTTACTGATTAGTAATTAATGAAATAACATATATTAATGCTATTACTACAACCATAATTGCTAAAGCAATTGTACCGATATTGTATTTTTTCTCTCTTTTAGCTTCTTCAACATCGAAATCTTTTTGCTCAGGTAATGTTTCACTTTCAACAGTGTTCATGAATTTCTCTACTGCTTTTTTATTAACCATTATTGTGTTGAAATAAATTCTTCTTACTTCTTTTTCTGGATCATTGCAGTACATATTGATTGTGTATGAATAAACTGGGAAAAAGAAAGCGAATCTTGTTTTTTCTCTATACATGAATAAGTTATAAATTTCGTTATATGGAATTACTTCTTCTTTAACTAAACGTCTAATTTTTAAACCTTGTTCACACCAACTTAATCTGTATGTATTAGTTGCGATTAAAGCTAATGTTCCAAAGAAATAAACCGCAACAATTGCTAAAATCATTTTCCAATCAAAGCGGAAACAAATGCAAACACATAAAAGTAATAATAATAGAATTAAGAAATACGCAATTCCGTAATTCTCCATAAAGCATTTAAAGTTTGCTGTTAATGATCCTTTCTTATGAAACTCTGTAATCTTTGATATTGGTTTATTATTAACCTTCTCATAAACATCTTTTAACTTAACCATAATCTTACCTCTTTAATTTATTTCTTTTGTTTTATTTTTATAATGATTGTGCTTGAACACATGTGATTGCTACAACTCCGACTATATCCTCTGCTGTACATCCTCTTGATAAATCATTTACTGGTTTAGCAAGTCCTTGGCAAAGTGGACCATATGCTATTGCATGTCCTAGTCTTTGAGCTAATTTATATCCAATATTTCCAGCATTTAAATCTGGGAATATTAAAATATTTGCTTGTCCTGCAACTGGGCTTCCTGGTGCTTTTGAATTTGCTACGCTTTCAACGATAGCTGCATCAAGTTGCATTTCACCATCAATTAGAATCTCAGGTGCTTTTTCATTTGCAATCTTAGTTGCATTAATAACTTTATCTGTTAATTCTGAATGAGCACTTCCTTTAGTTGAATATGAAAGCATTGCAACTTTTGGTACTCCCTCAGGATTTACTAATTCTTTAAAACTTCCTGCTGAAGCAATTGCTATATCAGCCAATTGTTCTTCGTTAGGATTTTCAACCATTCCGCAATCTGCAAAAATGAAAGTTCCCTTCTCTCCAAATTCATTGCTTGGCATATCCATAATAAAGAATGCACTAACAGTTTTAACACCTTCTCTTCCTTTGATGATTTGAAGTGTTGGTTTTAATGTATCAGCAGTTGGATGGCATGCCCCAGAAACAAATCCATCAGCATCTCCCATCTTAACCATCATACTTGCAAAGTATCTGCTGTTATTTAGGATTAAATCTCTAGCTTGTTCAATTGTCATTCCTTTTTCTTTTCTTAATTCAAAAAGTGTATTTATATACTCTTCTGTTTTTGGAGATTCCTTAGGATCAATAAATGTTACTCCTGAGAAATCAATACCTGGATATTTGTCTTCAGCAATAAAATCATTAATATTGCCAACTAAAATAACTTTAGCGAAACCTGCTTTTGTAATTTTTTCAGCAGCTTCTAATACTCTAATGTCTTCACTTTCTGGTAATACAATAGTTTTTATATCTGTTTTAGCTTTTTCAATAACTTTGTCTATAAATTTCATTTTTGCTCCTTTTTCTTAAAAATTTGTTAAGAAAATACCTAGTAAATTATATAAATAATATGGAAAAAGTACAATAAAAAATATATAATGTAACCAATTTGTAATGTAAATAAAAAATTATTGGATTACTTTAAAATCAAATGAATAACGATAATTGGTTAAAGGTTTTTATATGGTAAATAATGGTAAACAAATAATTGAATATGAAGTACAAAATTCCAAGACTATTTTACAAGTTTTGAAAGAAGATTTATCTTTTTCAAATAGATTGATTTCTAAAGTTAAAAATGACATTGTATTAAATGATAAATCTGCTAAAACATATGATACTGCTGAGATTGGAGATGTCTTAAAAGTTGATATTAGTTTTGATGAAACAAGTGATAACATTGTGTCTAATAATGATATTGAACTTAAAGTTTTATATGAAGATGAATGGATGCTAATTGTAGATAAACCTCCATTTATGCCTGTCCATCCCTCTATCAATCATTATGAGGACAGCTTATCAAATGGTGTTAAAGCATATTTTGAAAGTATTGGATTAAATAAAAAGATACGTCCAGTAAATCGATTAGATAAAAATACTACTGGAATTGTTATTTTTGCAAAATCAGAATATATACAAGAAAATTTAACTGACTATGAAAAATATTATTTAACAATTGTTGATGGTAAAACAGATGATTCTGGAATCATTGATAAACCAATTGCTAGAAAACTTCCAAGCATTATTGAAAGAACTATTAGAGATGATGGTGATCAAGCAATTACTGAATATAAAACATTAGAATACAAAAATAATATGTCATTAGTTGAATGCAAATTAGAAACTGGTAGAACACATCAAATTAGAGTTCATATGGCCTCTATAGGGCATTCTATAATTGGAGATGACTTATATGGTAGCTCTTCTCCTCTAATTAATAGACAAGCATTACACGCATATAAAATTAGTTTTGTACATCCTGTTTCTAGAAAAGAAATGGTTATTGAATCAGAACTTCCTGATGATATGAAAAATATTTTGAGATAAATAAAACAAAGGAATCACCTTTTCAGGTGATTCTTTTCATATATTAGGTAAACAGTAAGCCGGGTTCTGTCGAGAATGATCATTTATCTAGCCTATATATTGCTATATAGTTCAAGCCACCAAATTAAGAAGATAGCGAGCAACTATTTAACCTTCTAGTCTCGGTGTTGCTCCGGATGGGGTTTACATGGCTAGACGCATCACTGCATCTACGGTGAGCTCTTACCTCGCCTTTTCACCCTTACCTCAAAAGAGGCGGTAATTTTCTGTTGCACTTTCCCTATGGTTACCCACGCTTGACGTTATCAAGCATCCTGCTCTATGGGGCCCGGACTTTCCTCGTACGCAGACTTTCGCCATTTGCTATACGCGATCATTTAATTTACCTTCTATTATTGTACTAAATTTAAGCCTTTAAGTCAATAATAGCTGGTTAATTTTTCCAATCAACCAGCTATATTAAAATCTTATTTCTTATTTAATTAATCTTCATATTTTAGATTTCTAGTCATTAATTGGTTAACAGCATCTTTTACTGGTAATCCATTAAATAACATATCATATGCTGTATTTGTAATTGGCATCTCAATATTGTATTTTTCAGCTAATTTCTTAGCAATTACGATGTTATCAATACTTTCGATTGTCATACCAATTTCTTTCTTAGCTTCTTCTACTGATAATCCTCTACCAATTAATCTACCCGCTCTTCTATTTCTGCTTTCATCGCTTGAGCATGTTAAGATTAAATCTCCTAAACCAGATAAACCATAGAATGTTTGTTTATCTGCACCCATTGCAATTCCTAATCTTGAAATTTCAGCAAGTCCTCTTGTAATAAGAGCAGCTTGTGCATTCATACCAAAATTAAGTTCTGCTGCAATACCAGCACTAAAAGCGATGATATTCTTTAATCCACCACCAACTTCAACTCCTGTAACATCAGTTGATTTATATACTCTAAAGATTTCATTGCTAATCTTTGAAGATATTTCTTCTAGTAATTCTGTATCTTCTGAAGCAAGAATGACTGCTGTTGGAATATGTGCTGCAACTTCTGTTGCATAACTTGGTCCTGATAAAGTAGCAACTCTAACTCCTGGAAGTTCTTCTTTCATAACTTCATCTAAAGTTAATAATGTTCCTTCTTCAAAACCTTTAGAACAAATTACAACTGGTTTGTTTCCTACGTAATCTTTATATTGTTTGAATGTTTCTCTAGTAACCCTTGAAGGTGTTACGTGAATTATAAATTCAGAATCTTCAACTACTTCTTTGAAATCATTTGAACAATAAACATTTTCATGTATTGTTAAATCAGGTAAATAAATTGATTTTCTATTATTATTTAAATCGTCTTTTTCTTCTTCTTTAAAAGACCAAACTTTTACTTTGTTTCCCATTTCGGCTAAGTGTTGAGCAAATGCAACTCCCCAACTGCCACTACCTATTACTGCTACTGTACCCATTTAAAATCCTCTATTCATTAGTTTATTTTTTATATATTATTGTTCTTGTTTTGTTTCTTCTTCATTATGTTCTTTAGCTTCTGCTTCTTCTCTTCTTAAAGCAGCTTCTGTAGGTGTTGAACTATAAGCACCTGTTGGTTCATTTTTATGTTTGAATGATAAAATATTTTCTTGTCCAACTTTTAATCTTCTTATATTAGCTCTGTGATTAAATATAATAATTACAGCTAAAAGAATTCCAAAAATTATATAACTAAAGAAATTATCATTTACAATAAAGTTTTCTCTAATAAAGATGCAAATGATTGGGAATAATATTGCTCCTGCAATTGATCCAACTGAAACCATTCTTGTTAGTGCGATTAATACTAATCCAAATATTAAGCAAATTAAACCAACTTCCCAGTTTAATACTAATAATGCACCAATTCCTGTTGCAACACCTTTTCCACCTTTGAATTTAAAGAAGATTGGGAAAGTATGTCCAACCATTGCAAATACTGCTGCAACTTGGCAAAGAATTGCTTTTGATCCATCTGGGCAAACTTCTGCGCCTAACATGTTTCCTAATAATAATCCTAGTAAAACTGCTCCTACACCTTTTAGTAAATCACAAACTAATGTAAGAATTGCTGGAATAGGTCCTGCTGTTCTTAATACGTTTGTAGATCCTGCATTTTTACTTCCTCTTTCACGAACATCAAATCCTGCAAATCTCTTTGTAAAAATAACTGAGAAGCTTATGCTTCCTATTAAGTATGAAATTAATGCCATTGCAATATACCATTTAATCATCGTCTTCATCCTTTCTTTCTCTAACTAGCATTCTAATTGGAGTTCCTGTAAAATTAAATTCTTGTCTTAGCTTATTCATTAAATATCTCTCATATGAGAAATGGAATAACTTTTTGCTGTTTACGAATACCGCAAATGTAGGTGGTTTTGTCGAAACCTGAGTCATGTAGAAGATCTTTAATCTTCTTCCTTTATCTGTTGGTGGTTGAACCATAGCAATTGCTTCTGCTAATAATTCGTTTAAAACAGATGTCTGAACTCTCATTGCATTATTTTCTGCAACTTGATTAACTGCTGCAAAAATCTTATTTACTCTTTGTCCTGTTTTTGCAGAAATAAAGATAATTGGAGCATAAGATAAATATGCTAATTTATTATAAACCATTGCTGTATATTCTTCTTGTGTTCCTTGTTCTTTATTATATTCATCCCATTTATTAATTGCAATAATTACGCCCTTACCAGCTTCTTTTGCTAGACCAGCGATCTTAGTGTCCTGTTCAGAAACACCTTCGTTGGCATCTATCATAAGAATACATACATCTGATCTTTCGATAGCTAAGTTTGTACGTAATATAGAATATTTTTCAATGTCTTCTTCAATCTTAGAATGTCTTCTAAGTCCGGCTGTATCTATAAAGATGTATTTTCCTTCTTCATTTTCAAAAGGTGTATCAATAGCATCTCTTGTTGTTCCAGCTATATCACTAACGATAAGTCTATTTTCATTTAAAATCTTGTTGATTAATGATGATTTACCAACATTAGGTTTTCCGATTACTGCTACTTTAATGCTATCTGTTTCTTCTTCGCCGTCATCTTCTGGAAGTTCTTCATAGATCTTATCTAGCATATCTCCAATTCCTCTACAGTTAACTGCTGAGATTGGAACTGGTTCTCCTAATCCTAAGTTGTAGAATTCGTATGCATCATCACTATATTTAGCAAAGTCATCAGTTTTGTTACAAACTAAAACAACTTTCTTTTTTGCTTTTCTAAGCATCATTGCAATTTCATTATCTAAAGAAGTGACACCAGCTTTTATATCAGTTATAAAAACTACTACATCAGCCATTTCTATCGCAATTTCAGCTTGTAATCTCATTTGACTGAGAATTACATCATTTGTTTTTTCTTCGATTCCACCTGTATCAACTACAGTAAAAGTTCTGCCTCTCCATTCAGTTTCACCATAAATTCTATCTCTTGTAACACCTGGTGTATCTTGAACTATGGCTCTTCTTTCACCAATTAAGTAATTAAACAGTGTTGATTTTCCTACGTTTGGTCTCCCAATAAGTGCAACTATTGGCTTCATGTGTGTCCTCCTTTCCTTTAATATAAAATAAAACCAACGGCGAAGTTGGTTTTATGAATTTTTAATATATTATTGATTTACATATCAAATGGACTAACTGTCACTAAATTCTTATCTACTTCATTCACATTTGAGTCAGGTCCTACAACAGCTTCATTATTTGTAACTGCTGGTTTTGCACTGTTTGTGTTTTCGATTACATTCTTTTGCTCTTCATCTGGATGATTAAAAACATAGTCAACAGCAGATTGTAATTCATCTTGTAATGAATTTTTGCAAACAATCTTTATTAAAACATTAGTTAAACATGCAATTATTAGAACAATTAATAATATTCTTTTCCAGTTTTTTGCTAACATTTGACTCTCCTTTTAAATACTCTATAATTATATTATTTTTTCGGTCAATTGTCAATATTTTCCTATGGTTGGAGCACCTTTATATTCAATGCTTTAGTCCACTTTTTTAGCATCTCTTGGACGCTTTGTAACGGTAATATCACCAAATAATTTTTCTTGCTCAGTAAGTACTTTATTTCTTCTAGACATCTCTAACAATCCACTAAAAGCTGTAACAACCTCTTCTGGTCTATTTTTCTTTAATGAGAATAGCTTATTAAAGATAAATGTACGCTTTTTGAATAAAGCTCTGAACATATCTTTTACTGTGTCTGCTACTGAAACTGTCTCAGTAATAGCAATCTTTTCAAGATTCTCTGAATTCTTATTTTTTCTAGTTTCAGTTCTATCTAAGATGTCTTTATATAGAGTAACTAATTCCATATATTCGTGTTGTTCTTCTAGTTTTTGCTCTGGAATTGGAATATCCTCTTTGATATTTCTAAATATTCTCTTTTGATTCTTTTCATACATATCTAGGAATGTATGAGTAATTTCTTTATATTTCTTGTAATCAATAATTCTTTGAATTAATTCTTCTTCAGAAAGCATTTCTTCTTGTTCTTCTTGACGAGGTAATAGTTTCTTAGATTTGATATATAAAAGGTTTGAAGCCATAATCAAGAACTCACTTGTGATTTCAAGATCAAGTTCTTCCATAGCTCTTAAATACTCAATATATTGGTCAGTAATCTCATTAATATTAACATCATAAATATCCATTTGACTTTCATCAATCAAATGGCATAACAAATCAAGAGGACCTTCAAAGTTCTCTATCTTAATACTATATTTATTTGTTTCTAATGTTAAAATACTGCTTTGCATTGCTTCCCCTATATTGCCTAATTATATTACTTAAACAAATCAGAATAACTGTCTGTTTTATAACCTTTTTTGTATAAATAATTCTTTATTTCTATATCTTCAAGTCCACTTTTCTTCTTTTTGTCATAAATCTTTTTTGCACAGGCTAATTCATAGTCAAATAATTCTTCTTGATGATCTTGAAAATATTTATCGATGTCTTTACTAGAAACACCCTTGCTTAAGAGTTTATATCTAATTTCGTATTGAGACAAGGTTTTTAGGGCAAAAAATTCATTTATTGACCTTTCTATATATGAAATGTCGTCAATATACTTTAATTCCTTTAGGTTTTCTACAACTGCATCTAGTAAATTTTCGTCATAAACCTCTAAAAATTTGTCCCTAACTTCTTTTTCTGACCTCTTTTTATATAGAACATACTTCAAAATTCGAGTTTTAGCTCTATCAAATTCCTCAATAGAATAATCTTCAACAACCTGATCAAGACCATCATTAAAATCTTGATGGTCTTGGTCAATTCCTTTTTTCTTTAATAATTCATTAATGTCATTTATATCGTAATTTTTCATCTTAAATATTATTCTTCGTCATCATCGAATTCATCTTCGTCGTCTTCTTCAGCTTCAGCAGCAGCTTGTGCGCCTTCACTTAGACTCTTTTCAAATGCTGTATTAAAGTTATCTCTAACTTTATTTTCGATTTCCTTCATAACTTCAGGATTATTCTCTAAGTATAACTTAGCATTTTCTCTTCCTTGGCCAATTCTTTCGCCAGCATAGCTAAACCATGATCCGCTCTTTTCAACAATATCTAAGTTAACAGCTAAGTCTAAGATGTTTCCTGATGCAGAAATACCTTTTCCATAGATGATGTCGAATTCTGTCTCTCTGAATGGAGGAGCAACTTTATTCTTAACAACTTTAACTCTAACTCTGCTTCCTAATACTTCTCCGTTATCTTTGATATTTTCAATTCTTCTAATATCAAGTCTTACAGAAGAGTAGAATTTTAATGCACGTCCACCAGGAGTTGTTTCTGGGTTACCAAACATAATTCCAACTTTTTCTCTTAATTGGTTAATGAAAATTAATGCTGTGTTTGATTTATTAAGAACGCCTGTTAATTTTCTTAAAGCTTGTGACATAAGTCTAGCTTGTAAACCAACATGTGAATCTCCCATATCTCCATCAATTTCAGCTTTTGGAACTAATGCTGCAACTGAGTCTACAACAACTATATCAATAGCTCCACTTCTTACTAAAGCTTCGCAAATTTCTAATGCTTGCTCACCTGTATCAGGTTGAGAAACGATTAAGTTATCTATATCTACTCCTAAATTCTTAGCATATACAGGATCTAAAGCGTGTTCTGCATCAATAAATGCTGCTTCTCCACCAGCTTTTTGTGCTTCTGCAATCATATGTAATGCTAGAGTAGTTTTACCAGATGATTCTGGACCAAATACTTCTATAATTCTTCCTTTTGGAATACCACCAATTCCTAAAGCAACATCTAATGATAAAGCTCCTGTTGGAATTGAATCAATATTAAGAGTTTTAAAATCTCCTAATTTCATAACTGATCCTTTTCCAAATTGTTTTTCAATTTGTCCCATTGCTGCTTCTAGAGCCTTTAATTTCTCTGGATTTGGTGCTGCCTTAATATCATTTACTTTTTCTTTTTCGACTTTCTTAGCCATGTTTTCCTCCTAAAAAGTTTCATTTGTGAAACGTTTGTTTGCATTTAATATATATTTAAAAAATTTAAAAGTCAATACTTTTAGCGAACATTTTTTCGCTTTTCATTTTACATTTTTGTAACAATAATTATATTTGTCTATACCATTTATCAAAGTTGTTGTATGGGCAATATGCGTTAGGTCTAAACTCTCCCCCAACGCTTGGATTTAAAATAATTGTCCATTTGTTTCTATATAAACCTATGTAAGGAACGTCTTCGTTCGCTTGTCTTTGAATTCCTCTGATGCTTTCTACAGAATTTAAATCATCACTTCCAGAATAATTAGCAACATTTCCGCTTCCATAGAAATAATTAAGTTTAGGTGAAACAGAATTATTAACTCCGCATAGCATCATATCATAATTCTTATCACTTCTATATTGATTGTATCTATCTCTAGACACTTCTTTAACATGTACTTTAATTCCAATTTCACTTAATTGATTCTTAATATTCTTAGCAACGTTAATTCTATCTTGGCTGTCATTATTAACTACTAAATTAATATCAATTGTTTTGCCATCTTTCTTCCAAGTTCCATCAGCATTAGACCAACCATTATTAAGTAATTCTTGTTTTGCTTTTTCTTGATCATAAGAGATTAAATTCTCTCCATTATATAAGAAGCTTCCATAATCTAAGAATCCATTTGATACAATTTTATTCCCGTAGAAAACGCTAGTATTAATTGTGTCTTTATTGATTGCATAGTTTATTGCTCTTCTTACCGCTTTATCTCCTAATACATCATCATTACAGTTAAAAGCTAAATAATCATAACTTCTTCCGGTATATGTTTTGATGTTGTATCCCATTGTTCCAATGTACTGTTGATAATCTGTCATTCCAGTATTTATTATATCTAGATTTCCCATCTTAAATGCATTATATGCTTCACCAATAGAAGAATACTTTTGAACAGTAATAGACTCTGTCATTTGTTCTCTATTATGAAGTTCAGCCCACTTAGTATTCTTAGTTAATAATAAAGAATATTGAGTGTTACTTGCTATCTTATACATTCCAGTTCCGATCGGAATCTTTGAAGAAGCATTAAAATCTTCTCCATCATAATGATGCTTACATACTATAGGAAAGTCTAACGAATATTCAAAGAATGGATCAAAATTATTTACCTTAATATTAATTGTTTCATTATCTACTTGCTCTAATGAAGCAATATTACTAATATTGGTTTTATAAACAGAATCTCCTTCTTTGATTCTATCAAATGTAAATAATACATCCTCTGCTAAAACACTTGAACCATCATGCCACTTTGCTTCAGTATCAAGTTTAACTTCATACTTATTATCTTCTTTATATTGGCATGATTTTGCTAAACGAAACTCTAGACCATATTCAGGTGTGATATTTACTAATGGTTCAAATATAAGCTTAGTAAAGTTAAGAACTTCTCTATTATGTGAAAGTAATGGATTTATATTGTCATACTCGTGAATTGCCATCTTTACGTTTTCCACAACTTGAATATTTCCAAGTCCTTTATTTCCTGAGTCGCCTTCAAGCTCGCTTAAGCCATTTTTATCTTGATAATAAACAAAATAAATAGAAGCTACTATTAGCCCGATAACTACTACTACAAATATGTACTTAAAAAAATTATTGTGCTTTTTCTTATATTTATATTTCATATATCCCCCACTTATTTTGTACTTTCTAGTTATATTACAAACAAATAAAAAAGTCTAGTAATTTTAGTGAATTCTAGACTTTATTTATTACCATATTTTGACATTTTCTGGTATTATATTTAATTATTTTTATAGATTTACTCTATATATCTTTTTGCACTTTAAAGTTTTGTCATCAAGTTCAAAAACCACTGAATTTAATTTGCATTCTCCCTCAGCTAATTTGTATCTTTCAGGGATTGAAGTTGTAAATCTTTTTAATGATGCTTCTACATTCATTCCAATAACTGAATTCTTAGGACCTGTCATTCCAAGGTCTGTAATAAATCCTAAGCCGTTTTCAAATATTTCTTCATCTGCTGTTTGAACGTGAGTATGTGTTCCAAATAAAACATTAACTCTTCCATCAACATAGTATGCCATCGCTCTTTTTTCAGCTGTAGCTTCAGCATGGAAGTCAATAATTACTACATCATGTTCAACTGTTTTTAAAATATCATCAATACATTCAAATGGGCTGTTTGATTGCTCAGCCATTCCAACTCTACCAATAAGATTTACAACAAGTATTTTCTTTCCATTCTTTTCAAATACTCTATATCCTACTCCTGGGACTTCTCTTGAATAGTTTGCAGGACGAATTAATATTTCACTATCATTCATAATAGAGAAAATATCTTTTTTACCCCAAGTATGATTTCCCATTGTAAGTACATCGATATTTTGTCTAGCAAGTTTTGTATATAAAGCAGTGCTTAAGCCGCTTCCACCTGCTGCGTTTTCAGCATTTACTATTGTGATATCGATTTTTTCCGCTTCTTGGATATTCTTCAAGTTTTCTATTAACTTTTGTGTTCCGTTCTCTCCGACTAAATCACCAATCGCAAGAATTTTCATTTTTATCCTCTTTCTATTTTCATTAAAGTAAATATCTTAAGCTATATTTATTTTAATGTTTTTATATTTTTAAAACAAGTATTAATCTAATTTAGCTAAATCTCTAATAACTTCTGATGCTATTAATAGTCCTGCCATAGATGGCATATAAGAAATTGTTCCAACTGTGTCTTTATTTTCTAATTCAACTGGTTGTTCTGTTGAATATAAAACTTTAACTTTCTTAATTCCTTTTTCTCTTAGCTTCTTTCTAATAACTTTAGCTAAAGGACACATTGTTGTTTTAGATATATCATCAATCTTTAATAATTCTGGTTTATATTTAAATCCTGTTCCCATAGCAGATATTACTGGTATATTTTTATTCTTTGCTGTTTCAATAATATCTAATTTAGATGTTACACAATCAATTGCATCTACTACATAATCACAACCATCAAATATTGAATGATCTGAATCTTTATCAAAATGCTCAGTAATTATTTCAATATTAGCTTTATCATTAATATCTAAGATTCTATCTCTTTCAACTTCAGTTTTGTTTTTTCCTACTGTAGATAGATAAGCAACTAGTTGTCTATTTATATTAGTAATATCAACTGTATCTTTATCTACTAATATAAAGTTTCCAATACCAGCTCTAGCTAAACCTTCTACAACGTAAGATCCAACTCCGCCAAGTCCAAAGACTAATACTTTAGAATTCTTTAACTTATTCAATTTATCTTTTCCAAATAATATTTCTTCTCTAGAAAATTGATCCATGATATCTCTTTCTAATTTCTTTCACAAATAATTCCGCCACCAAGTACAATATCATCAATATAAAATACTGCTGATTGTCCTGGTGTGATTCTTGGAACTGGTTCATCAAATTTTACTTTGATATACTTTTCGCCGTCTTTTTCAATCTCAACGATTGAAGCGGCATTTTCATTAATTGAATATCTTGTTTTTACATTTACCTTAATTGGTTCTTTGATTTCATCAACTAATAGTAAATTATAATCTTTAACCAAGATTTCATCACTATAGATATCCTTTTTAGTTCCAACTACAACTTCATTTTTATCTTTATTAAAATCAATTACAAATAGTGGTTCAGAATAAGCAACTCCAAGTCCTTTTCTTTGTCCAATTGTGTAATTGTATAATCCGTTATGCTCTCCAACTACTGTTCCATCTTTTAAAACAATGTTTCCAGCTTTAGGTTTAATATCAGAGTTTTCTTCTAAGAACTTCTTGTAGTTTCCATTAGTAATAAAACAAATATCTTCACTATCTCTTTTTGAAGCAACAGTTAAACTGTTCTTTCTAGCAATTTCTCTAACTTCTTCTTTGTTTTCATAATCACCTAAAGGAAATACAATGTATTGTAAAATATCCTTTGGAATATAATATAAGAAGTAAGTTTGATCTTTTTTTATATTCTTAGACTTTCTTAAAACATATCTATTATATTTCTCACTAAACTCTACTCTTGCATAATGTCCTGTTGCTAAATAATCAATTCCATTCTTTTTAGCAAAGTCATACATTAATCCAAATTTAAATAGCTTGTTACATAGTACACATGGATTTGGTGTTAAACAATTTTTATATTCATCAATAAAGTCTTTAATAATTGTATCTCTAAACTCATCCATGTATTGAAGAGTAACATGTTCCATACCATTTTGCTTGCATAAAATCTTTGCATCAAGACATGATGATAAATCGCAACAACCGCCATCAAATAGATGCATTGTTACGCCTGTAACTTCATATCCCATTTCTTTTAGTAAAAGAGCTGAAACAGTACTATCAACTCCTCCACTCATTCCAAGCAAAACTTTTTTCATTATTTATTATCTTTCTTTTCAATAATCTTTTTAGCTTTAATTGATATTCCACATTGGAAGCATTTTTCATTATTAATATTATAACTACATTCTTTAGGAGTTAATCCTAATTCTTTGTATGTGTATCTAGCTAACTTGTTTAAACTTTCATCTGAAAGAATTGTTTTAATTCCTTGAGCTTCTTCAGTAGCTTTTTCTTTTTCAATGCCAATTACATCAGTTAAAAATAGCATTACAATGTCATTTGCAGCTACTATCTTTTTAGCTTCTGATTTTCCTTGGTCTGTTAAAACAATTGGTCCATACTTCTCGTTATTAACTAATCCAAGTTCTACTAAGTTATTAATAGCTGAATTAACACTTGCTTTTGATTTATTCAATTTTTCAGCAATATCTGTTAACTTACTTTTTCCTTCGTTTAATTGAAGTAAATATATAGTTTTAAGATATTCTTCTTGTACATTTGTTAATTTCATAAAACTCTCCATTTCTAATAATTTCAAGAAGTTTGCACACTCTAACATTATATCTTATTTGCCAATTATTGTCAATGTTGAAGCGGCTTGCAAATTCATTCTTTAGTGTTTACATTTTAATGTTTTTATATTATCATTAAATAGTACGAAAGATTTTTAGGAGGCACTAATGAAATTAAAAGTATTAATTATTAGTTTAGTATTAACAATTGCTATGAGCTTATTTGCTGTATCCCTTGCTACATCTACAACTATGACAACACAGCCAACATCAATTAATAACACTTCTACAACAGGATCAAATACAGCTGCTAGCAATAATGGAATAGATTCATATGTAGCACCAAGTAATGGTGGCGGTACTACTACTCTATCAGCATCAAATGATGTAGTTGTAGAAAGTACTTCAAACATCAATAACAATTCAAAAGATTTTGGTTTTAATGAGATTTTAAATATTCTTTTAATTGCTGTTGGAGTTGTAATTATCCTTCTAGCAATCGCCATTATGTTTAGATTAAAATAGAAACAATTAAACTTTATATAAATAAAAGACTTAGGATTATCCTAAGTCTTTATTTTTATCTTATTATTTTAATTAGTCTTGAGCCATGGCTCTTTTAATCTTCATGTCTGCTTCTTTCTTCTTGATATCCTCTCTCTTATCAAATAGCTTCTTTCCTTTTCCAATTCCTAGTTCTACTTTTAATCTATTATTCTTAAAATATAGAGAAATTGGAATTAAAGAATATCCTTTTTGTGAGGTTACTCCTACTAATTTGTTGATTTCTGATCTATTTAATAGAAGTTTTCTTGGACGAAGCGGATCCTTATTGTATATGTTTCCATTTTCATAAGGACTTATATGCATTTGATAAATATAAACTTCGCCATTCTTATCAACTGAAGCATAACTGTCTTTTATATTAACTTTACCATTTCTAATTGATTTAATTTCAGTTCCTGATAGCACGATTCCACATTCAATTTTTTCTGTAATATCAAAATTGTGGTATGCTGTCGGATTCTTTGAAACTAACTTTTCTTCATTACTCATAATAAATCCTTATTGATTAATTTTGATTTAATCTTTTATTAATTATTTTAATTTCTCAGCAATAAAGTCTGCTAATTCTTGAGCTTTCTTAGTAATAACTTCTTTATCTTCACCTTCGATCATAACTCTTACTAGTGGTTCTGTTCCTGAAGCTCTGATTAATACTCTTCCGTTTCCTTCGAATTCTGATTCTAGCTTAGCAATTCTTTCTTGAATTTCTGGATCTTTATCAAAATCATATTTCTTATCACTATTTACTTTAGCATTGATTAATACTTGTGGATAAATAGTAACGATTGATTTTGCTTCTGATGCTTTTTGTTTTGTTTCTAATAAAACTTTGATTAATGAAAGTGATGTAAAGATACCATCTCCTGTTGGATTGTAATCTAATAAGATGATGTGTCCTGATTGTTCTCCACCAAGATTGTATCCATTCTCTAACATATTAGCTAAAACGTATCTATCACCAACTTTTGTTACTTCTAAGTTGATATCATTTTGGTCACAGAATTTTCTTAATCCTAAGTTACTCATAACTGTAGCAACTAATGTATTATTCTTTAATGTTCCTTTTGCTTTCATATTATTTGCAATGATAGCCATGATTTGGTCACCATCGATTTCTTCACCGTTTTCATCAACTGCTAAGCATCTATCTCCATCACCATCATAAGCAATTCCTAGGTCGCATTTATTTGCAACAACGAATTTCTTTAATCCATCTAGATGTGTAGATCCACAATTATCATTGATATTTTCTCCATTTGGTGTTGAATTAATGATATAGTGATTAATTCCAAGTGCAGTAAATACTTTGTCAGCAATTACTGATGTTGCACCATTTGCAGTATCAACAGCAACAGTGAAATCAGATTTATCAAACTCTTCATAATTATCTTCAAAGTTCTTTCTGAAGAAATATAAATATTCATCTAATAAATCATCTCTAATTTCAGAAACGCCAATCTTATTTCCAAAAGCTGATAATTCATTTAATTTTCCAGAGTCTAATACTTCTTCAATTTCTTCTTCAATTTCATCTGGTAATTTCATTCCCTTGTTTGAGAAGTACTTAATTCCATTAAACTCGAAAGTATTATGAGATGCTGAAATAACAACGCTTGCATCTGCTTTTAATTTCTTTGTTAAATAAGCGATTCCTGGTGTTGGAACAACTCCTACTAATTTAACATTTGCTCCGTAGCTTAAGAATCCAGCTGTCATAGCTGCTTCGATAAGAGTTCCAGAAATTCTAGTATCTCTTCCGATCAAGATTGTTGGTGTGTGATCGCTATGTTTTGCTAAAACATATGCACCAGCCTTTGCTACATTATAAACTAATTCTGGTGTTAACTCAGTATTAGCAATTCTTCTGATTCCATCAGTTCCAAAATATTTCATAATACCCTCCTAATTATTTGTTATTTTCTTCTGTATTTTCTGTAGTTGCTTCTTCAGCAGCTACTTTAGATTTTCTTTTAAATTTTGATTTAATCTTAGCAACAATTCCATTAATTAATTTTTTATTAATTGCAATTGAATAAATTATAGCAAATAATAATGTAATTCCATTAATTATATAATATACAACCATATTAAATCCTGGTATATATTTTAAGTAATATGCTCCCAATATTATTAGTAAAATAATATAAGCTGGAATCATATTTAATTCTCTTAATTTTACATACTCTTTAATCTTATATTTTCTATAAATATAAATTGCAAAGTCTGCTACTACTGTTGAGATACATGCTGCCCAAATTCCAATGAATTTTAATAATGCTAAATCAATGATTAAGTTAATAATTGCTGCAGCAAATGTTGTTGTACCCATTATTTTAGTATTCTTATAAGCTTCAAATATTCCACCATAGAATCTTGATAGATCCATGAAATATGTAGCAACCATAATCATTGGCATATACATAAATGCTTCTGAATATTGTTGATTAATTAATATTGGAAATGCTATTGGCATTACTGCAATTAACAATAGCATTATTGAGTACATTACTCTTTTTGTGTCATGATATATTCCATTGTAATGTTTATTTAAATCTTTATCTTTTACTATCTTAGCTGCTTGCTCTTTCCAAGCTAATGAGAAATAACTATAAAATACTGTAATGATATTTGGAAATTTAGCTGCTATAGCATAAATACCATTTGCTGCTGAGCTTACCATTGATGTTAATAATAATCTATCTGACATGTTGATAATAAGCCATGAGATATTGTTTGGAACAAGTGGGAAAGAATATTTAATCATTCCCTTCATCATCTTCTTATTAAACTTGCCTAGTAGTTTTCTAATCTTCAATCTCCAAGCTATAAACAATGCGACTACGATATTTGCAATTGTATTAGCTAGAAGCATTCCAAATGCTGTTGGAGTTATTAAAAGAATTATAATTTGAGCAATGATTGTTACAATTCCTAGAATAAAGCTTGATATTGAATAAAGCTTAATCTTGCTTAATCCTCTAGCTAAGCTTGTTGTAAGTGTAATCATAATATTTGATACAACAAATGATGTGAACATTATTTGCATATTTGCTTGCCAATTAGTTGCTAAGTTCATAATTAAGAAACTTACTGGAATAAATACTAATGTTCCAATTGTTGTATAAATAACAGTTTGAGTAACTATGCTCTTTCTCTTTCCATCAGTGTCAGCATCGATTAAGAATCTAAACATACACTCTTCTATTAATAATGTAATAATCGGACATAAGAAAACGCTTAATGTACAAATAAAATCATATGAACCATATTCTTCTGTAACCATCTTTGCTGTATAAAGTGGTAACAATATGTATGATAATATTTGTGTTGAGATTTTTCCTAAAGCAATTATTGCAGTATTTTTTAATAATTTACCTTGATAACTCATTATTTTTCCTTTGAAATTATTTATTGTTTAATTTTATTTCTTAAATTTTTTAGTTTTTGTAAGTTTATTTATTTCAGAATCTAACAAAGCATTAAATTCTCTTTTATGTGGTACAAATCCTCTTGGTGTAAAATCGATTGTTAATAATTTTTGAAGATTATCAAAATCGTTTAATGGAATAATATATCCATCCTTGCTAAACGCCTCTAAAATCTGTAATTGGTGGTCATTTACATGTTCACCATATTTCTTTAAACGTGCGGCAACTATTAACTTTTTATGAAGCTTTAAACCTTTGATAATTGTTCCAACACCTGCATGACAAATGATAATGTCTGATTGCTTCATATAATCATCAAATTCGCTATCGCTAAGAAAATCATGAAATTGAATATTCTTCTTGGCTGGATCAAATTCATATTTAGTACTTCCGGCTTGAATTACTATTTGTTCGGGTGTATTCAATTTATCAACTGCTTCTAACAATCTCGGAAATGTCTTATCTTGAGTTCCTAATGTAACAAATATCAAAAGCTTAACCTCCTTTTATCAATCTTTAATCCAATTAATCTATTTATTTAAACTAATTAGAATATACTTCCCCAGTATTTGGCCTTTGGAAATATTTCTAGCATTTCAGGCCATTGTACTATAAATGTGTTGTATAGATTGTGCTTGTAGCAAATGTTTCCGGCTAATGTGCCCGTTGTACGATTTGCATATGTTTCAATCCATATTACTTTTCTTTTATATAATTTCTTAGCAATGAAACACATTGGAATTGCTGTGTGAGTTCCTGTTGTAACAACTACATCTGGTTTAATTTTTCTAAATATGTGCCAACTCTTAAAGAAATTGAATAGCAATATGAAAAAATAAATGAAAGGTGTTCTTCTTGTACCATAAGATAGGTAGTGAACTTTGCCAGGATACTTATTTTTCAAGCCTTTTGTAGAGTCAGTCTTCTCAGTTACGACTGAATAGTCATAACTATTAAAGTTAAGTTGCCTTAACTCTTGTAAATGTCCTCCTTCACTTGAAATAAACATAACCTTTTTCACTAAAGAATATTTCCTTTCATTTTTAGTTTCATTTATTATTATTAATATTATTTAAATTAGTTTTATTTTACATATGATCTGGAACTTTAATTCCTAATAGATTTAATCCTGCTGTTAATACTTGCTCAACCATATATGTTAAATATAATCTTGCAGTTTGAATATTTGCTTCTTCGCAAATTACTTTGTTCTTGTTGTAGAATGAACTATACTCTTGTGCTACTTTTATTAAGTAACGAGTAATAATTGATGGCTCACTCTTATCCTTTGCTTGAACAATTATATCTGAGAAATTAGATACTAGTTTAACAACTTCGATTGTAGAATCGTTTGTTAAAACTGAATAATCAATTTCTTCATTTGCATTAAATGCAAAGTTTGCTTTATCTAGAATACTCTTACATCTTACTGCTGCATATTGAACATATGGACCAGTTTCTCCATTAAAGTTTAATGCTTCATTAATATCAAATACTTGGTCTTTAATTCTATTTTCTTTTTGGTTAGCAAAAACAATTGCACCAATACCAATCATCTTAGCTACTGCTTCTTTATCTTCGATATCTCTATCATTTAAGATTTCAGCTGTTTTTGAAATTGAATCATTAAGAATATCTTCTACTTTTAAGAAGTTACCTTTACGTGTAGACATCTTTCCTTCTGGTAATGAAACCATTCCGTATCCTACGTGCTCAAGTCCATCTAAGTACTTTTTATCAATTCCTAAGAATTGTGCTACATAGAATAAATTCTTAAAGTAAACCTTTTGCTCATTTGCAACTACGTATAAGCATTTATCAAAATCATATTCACGAGTTCTATAAAGAATTGCTGCTAAATCACGAGTTCCATAAATTGAAGAACCGTTTGATTTAGTAACCATGAATGGAACTTCTTGTCCAATTGGTGTTAAATCAACAACTCTAGCTCCTTGTGAATCAGTTAATGCATTGTGTTCTTCTAATAATTTAATAACTTCTTCATGT
>JAEEGL012104749.1_pt1 | contig 37645 bp, 29 predicted proteins | sample 9134231 | NCBI WGS metagenome assembly JAEEGL01 (sample SAMN16246548, study PRJNA631951) | gut metagenome | biome: gut microbiome; feature: rumen; material: fiber-attached | host: Bos | place: Iran: Karaj | collected 2018-10 | reverse complement strand
GGTGATGGCTTTCGCATATTCGTTTCAATACCCAAAAACAAGGAGACAAAAATATGAACATCGTTGTTATCGACGACGACAAGCTCGTCGCTCTTTCGCTTAAAACTATACTTGAAAGCTCCGGAAAGATAAGCGTTGCCGCTATGGGAGCAAGCGGCGAGGAGGCTGTTTCGTTATATCGCGAACATCATCCCGATGTAATGCTCATGGATATCCGAATGGAGGGAATGTCCGGCATCGAAGCCGGTGAGCTCATTCTCGCTGAATATCCAGCCGCAAAGATACTTTACCTTACTACCTTTGCCGACGACGAGTATATCATCAAAGCGCTGAATATGGGGGCGAAAGGATATATCCTCAAACAGGATTTCGAGGGTATTGCTCCGGCTCTTGAAGCAGTTGCAGGAGGTCAGAGCGTTTTCGGAGAAAAGATAATAACCAAGCTCCCCGAGCTGATGAAGCCGAAGGAAAAATACGACTTTGCAGCTCACGGAATAAGCGACAAGGAACGCGAAATAATGGAGCTCGTCGCCGAAGGTCTCAGCAATAAGGAAATATCAGCCAAGCTTTTCCTCAGCGACGGAACAGTCCGCAACTATATCAGCACCCTCCTTGAAAAGCTCTGTTTGCGCGACAGGACTCAGCTTGCCGTTTACTATTATACTGAAGTCAAAGCATAAAAATCACCTCCTGAGAGAATTTCTCAGGAGGTTTTGTGTTAATGTTCGGTTTTAACTTTTGGAACAGTCAGTCTGACAGATGCTGAGCTGTATTTAACACGGTGTACTACCAGTGCTGCGAGTAGGAATGTCACCGCAAATCCTGCTTCTATAAGCATACATTGTGCGACATCCTTGCCGTCGTATGCATCTGCTCCGGAAAGCATATTGTTCACCTTTACGTACCAGAATGCAGGGAGAAAACGTGCTGCGGTGATGACCTTATCGCTGAGAAGAGACTGCGGGATAAATACTCCGCTTGTAAAGCACATTCCAAGTCCTATTACCTGATTCAGTAACTTTACAACCATATCTGAGGGACTGAACTCACAGACGAGCAGTGCTACCGCTCCGATAACTGCTGTGAAGATAAAACTGTTGAGGACTGCATACCATGCTCTACCCGTGAACATACCTCCGTTAAGGATAATGCCTACCGCCATGAATATCAGCCAGCCGCCAAATACGAAAAGAAGACTTCCGGCAATGACCTGCATTGAATATGATGATGTTTTAATGCATGAGCAGTTTGTCCTGTAGCGAAGCTCCTTTTTATTCATTGTTAGGATAACAGGACAAAGCGCCGTTATTATCACTGATATCACGATATAAACCAAATACAGGAAATAATTTGTTGTACTTGATGAGAAGTCTGCGTTCTCGCTGTATTTAGCCATTTTTACGTCTACCTTCTGCGAGAGGACATCTGCTGCAAGCTGTGAAGCCTCCGATGCATCATGACCCGATGTGATATATGCTCTGACAGAGCTGACGTAGCTGTCGAGGGTCTGCTCCATGAGTATGACCGAATATGACGTATGCATATGGTATGTTGAGAAAAGTCCTTCTGTTTCGCCGGAAGCAAGCTTTTCTGAAAAGCCGTCATTGATAATGAGCACGTAGTTTACAGTGTCGAAATATAGCTGCTGCATTATTTTATCGCGGTCATTCTCAAGTTCAACAAGTTTATGCTTTGAGCCGATAAAATCTTTAAGTGCTTCGCTTTCAGGAGTATTGTCCTCGTCGAAAACAGTTATCTTCATCTTTGTATCCTTGAAGGTCTTGTCTGCATCTGCACTTTTAGTCATTGCGATTGATATTATCACGAAAACTACAATGTATATCATTGCAGAGGGGAGATTCTTTTTCAGCACCTTCATAAAAAGCTTAAAGACTTGCATATTTCTTCCTCCTTGTAAGAATGAATCCGCCGAAACTGAACAAAGCTATTATAACGAGCATAATCAGTACTTTATGCATGAAAATATTATAGTTGCTGTAGAGATTAAGTGCCGATATAGCGTCTGTTACAACCGCCACAGGGTTAAGAGCGTTTATTACATTGAATATTGGGATGTTACTCATCATTATCGCTTTTATGTTGCCTGCCATAAGTCCGCTCAGGAAGCATAGAGCCATTGTTACCGCCATAAGGATACCTGATTTCATCTTCACGCTCATCGAGCCGATAGAGCCGACAAAGAATCCAATGGAAACTCCCATTATTCCGCCAAGTATAGCTGCTGCATACACAAGAGGAAGCCTGCTTCCGAATTCAACTTTGAGCACAAATGCCGTAAACGAAACGCATATCAGCATACATATACTCTGCACGATACAGCTTCCGAGGAGCATTGCAAGCACGCTTACAGATTTCGGAGTGGGAGAACAGTTTCTCTTCGCGCCGAGAGGAGAAAGATTCGCTGCGTTGCCGATAGATATGTGAAGTCCGGTCTGCGAACCGTATATAGCTACCATTGCGATAAGATTGAAATAATACTGGATATATATATCGGTGTTTCCTTCGGTGAGTGGTATCTCCTCTGTTGCGGCGATTTTCTCTGAAAGAGACTCTATAACTGCCGGAAGCTTTGCAGGCTCATTTTCGATAGTATCAGTGATTATTCTTTCACGTATTTTGTACTGCTCGAGGAATGTCTTGAGTATGGACTGCTTCATACCCTCGTCTGCAACTGTGAGTGTTATATCATCGCCGGAGTAGATGATTCCGGTGACCTTCCCTTTCTTAAGTCTGTTCAGCGCCTCTTCCTCGCTGAGGTATTCAGGCTTTAGCAGAGCATTTTCAGAATCGGATACGCTCTTGATAACTTCCGCAAATATCTCATTCTTTTCTGTCTCGACTATAGCTGTCGGGATAGGCTCGATAGTTGTGTCCTTTTCATACAGACCGCTGAATCCTATCTTGAAAAGAGTTCCAAGAAGTACAGGAAATATCATCAGCCAGAAAACAAGGTCTTTAACTCTGAGCGAGCTCTTTATCTCGTAGTATAAATTATGCCAGAACATTGTTATTCCTCCTTATCTCTGAGCGCCTTGCCGGTTATCTCAAGGAAAACATCGTTAAGCGTGGGAAGCTCGGAATATACTCTGCCGAAACCTATCTCGTGGTTTTGCAGTACGCTGAGTGCGCGTATAAGATTATGCTTGCCGCCTGAGCAGTATATAACAAGCTTTTCACCATTGTAATCAACATCGTAAATATGCGGAAGTGTCTTGAGTTCGGCAAGTATATCATCGCTAAGTCCGAGAACTTCGATAGTTATTGTCTCAGTATTCTTTATCATGCGTTTGAGCTCGTCTTTAGTGCCTTCAGCTATTTTTCTGCCCTTATCCATAATGGCTATACGTGTGCATATCTGCTCGACCTCCTCCATGTAGTGAGAGGTATAGATGACAGTTGCGCCTTTTTTGTTTAGCTCCTGTATTCCTTCAAGTATGCGGTTTCGGCTCTGAGGGTCAACGGCTACGGTAGGCTCGTCGAGGATTATAAGCTTGGGCTTGTGAGCAATGCCGCAGGCTATGTTAAGCCTTCTGAGAAGACCTCCGGAAAGCTTTTTCGGATAGAATTTCACAAACTCGCGAAGTCCTACAAAATCTATTGCCTCGTCAACGTACTTGCGGCGAAGGGCTTTATCAGTGATGTAAAGTCCGCAGAAATAATCTATGTTCTCATAGACTGTCAGCTCGTCAAAAACAGCTACATTCTGCATGATGATGCCTATCTCTTTTTTGATGTCGTAGCTGACGGGAGTCATCTCTTTGCCGAATATTTCGACTGTTCCCTTATCAAAGGAAAGAAGTGAAAGAAGACAGTTTATCGTAGTCGTCTTTCCGGAGCCGTTAGGTCCGAGAAGTCCGAATATCTCGCCTTCTCTTATATCAAGACTGAAATGGTCAAGCGCGAGAAGATCACCGTATCTTTTTACAAGATTATCTATTTTTACAACTGTTTTTTCCATTGTGTGTACCTCCTGTGTATCTTACTGTAATCATTATATCTCATTAGGGAAATGTTTTGAAGTGTCTGCGGTCACAAGTTTTTCATGACAAATGTCATATTTGAAGTTAAGAATAAAAACATTGTTTTTTCCATATGTTATCATATATTTATCACATACAGATTTATAATAATGTATAGTGAATAAAAATGCATAAGGCGGTAAGCCTATACTATATAAACGATTGTGAGGTATTTCAAATGTCTGAATACTATAACGGCAGCATGGGGTATGACCCTCAGGACGGCAACGGGGGATCCGAGTATTACTCCGGAAGCACTCCTCCGCCTAAAAAGCCTAAAAATCATACAGGTCTGAAGCTGCTCGCTTTTGTTCTCTCGCTTGCAGTAGTGGGAGCAGGTTCCGTGCAGGTGTACAAATTCTGGGATAACAGCAGGATACAGGTCACAGAAGAAACGCAGGAAGAACCCTCTGAACCATCTCGGATAAAGGAGATCGCTTCTGCGGTCAAGGAGCGTACTATGCCGACTCCGCCGCAGAATACACCCGTTCCGAGTCTTATAGACATAGCGGCCCGCTCTGACGCAAAGCCTTTACCCGACATTGTTGATGACATAATGCCGTCAGTTGTCGGAGTATCCTCCACTTTTGAGATAAACGAGCCGTATACCACTTGGGGCTGGGGCGGTCTGCAAAACGAGACCCGCAAACGTGAAGCTGTCGGAACAGGAACCGGTATAGTAATGACTGACGACGGTTACATCGTAACAAACGCACACGTTGTCTACGACGAAGAATACAACGCCGGAGAAGCAGTCGATGTGTACGTGCTATTCAGCGACCAGTCCAAACACGATGCAAAAATAATCGCATACGATACAGAAACAGATATCGCAGTTCTCAAAATAGATGAAAGCGGTCTGAAGCCTGCTACATTCGGCAACAGCGAAGACCTCAGAGTCGGCGAGCTTGTTATCGCTGTAGGAAATCCCCTCGGTTTCGACCTCTTTGGCTCCGTAACGAGCGGTATAGTTTCAGCTCTGAACCGTCAGATAGCCATTAACGAAAAGCATATGACTCTTATCCAGACTGACGCCGCTATCAACAGCGGAAACTCCGGCGGTCCTCTGCTTAACAGCTGCGGACAGGTCATCGGTATTAATTCTGCAAAGATGTCATCAAGCTATGGCTCTGCAAGCATCGAAGGTCTTGGATTTGCTATCCCGATAAACGAGGCAAAGGTCATCATCGACGACCTCATCAATAACGGATACGTAACAGGCAGACCTCAGATAGGCATCAGCGGCGTTGACGTCAGTGAATCCTATTCAAGCTATCTTGGCATTCCTATGGGCGTTTACGTAAGAGCCGTTTCCGACGGCAGTGCGGCTGACCTTGCCGGAATACGTCCCGGCGATGTTATCATCGGCATTGAAGACGAAGCTATAAAAACTATGGACGAGCTGAACTCGATAAAGAATCAGTATAAAGCCGGCGATACTATCACTTTAAAGATAAACCGCAACGGCGAGGATATCGACATAAGTCTTACACTACAGGACGCAAATGCTGATAAAGCCGGTAAAAAGAGCAATACAGAGCCGACTGAATCCACAGAAACAGAAAAGAAAAAGCGTAACTAATGCGAAAGACCTCCTGATATCAGGAGGTCTTTTTTTACATTATAACTATCTCTTCTTCAAGCTCGATAGAATAAAGGAGAAGTCCTTTTACTTTTTTACCTGAGGTAAGCTCCAATGCTGATTTGTATATCATAAGCTGCATCGTATAGCGTTCGCGGAGCTCCTCTGCTGACGCTCCCCTGTCGGATTTATAGTCAACGATGACGAGTTCGCCGTCTTCCTCGTAAACAAGGTCGATTATGCCCTTTATCATGCCGTCCGAACGCTTAACTCTATCGAACTCGGGACTTCCGATATCGAGCTGTGCAGATGCAACAGTGAACTTCTTCTCACGCTGACAGAGCGGTGAAGCGGATATGCGCTTATATAGGTCGCTTGCAAAAAAAGCACTTATCTTTTCAATGTTTATACATTCAGCCTGAGCAGAGGTAAGCTGCCCGAGAGATTTTAGACGTTCTACCTCGGCAGCAGGATCAGTCGCAGCATTTTTAAAGTCGCAAAACTGGAAAAAAGTATGGATCGCCGTTCCACGCTCAGAGCCAGTCAGTTTCTTTATTCCTGAGATGAAACGCGGTCTTGCGAGTCGGAGGTCAAAGGCGTCGTCATCTCGGAATTTACGTGTTATCTGCGTAACGCTGAGCTTGGCAGAAACGTTCGTCAGCGAGTCGTCATACGGCGTATTTATCATGTTCCTGATACGCTCAACGATTTCGGGAACAGGCTCAGCCGGAACTATTTCCGGAGCTTCAAAGACGTTCACACAGCCTATATCGGAAATATCAAACGTGAATAGTTCCGTTTCGCAGTCGTGTGCAGGAAAACCGAACGGCTCTTCGCTTAGTCCTATTTCTTCTGCGATTTCAGGGAAGCATGAATGCTTCATAAGGGAAAGCCATATCCAGTCAGCGTAGCATTTTGCTTTGCTTACAAGATCAGATATATCGCTTGTGTTTATTACGCACTCATCAGCAAGTGAGCGCACCCTTGCAAGAGATTTTTCTCCACAGCTCATATTAATGAACAGCTTTTGCTTTGCTCTTGTCATTCCGACATAAAGCAGACGCATTTCCTCGCTGCGTGAATCGTTCTGTTCCTCGCTGCACAGCATTTTCTGCTGGAAGGTCTTATAGCGCCTCATGAGCTTTTTATCATAGAGGACAAAGCCTATCCTGCCGTCGTCGCTGCACATTACAGAATTGGAATCAAACTTGAAATTTACGCTTGTTTCAGCAATGAAAACAAACGGATATTCAAGTCCCTTGGACTTGTGAAGAGTCTGAACGGTCACGAAGTTTCCTAATTTAGCCGGAACTTTTCCCTGTTCGTAGTCTCCGTTTTCCATTATGCGGTCAATATGCCGGAGAAAGCCGGTAAGTCCGCCGCTTCCGTCGACAGCGGCTGAAGCTTCATAATTGCTCGCATACTGAATAAGAGCGCGCAAGTTCGCACGTTTCTTCTCGCCGTCAGTTCTGAGCTGCATAACAGGAATGAAATCCGTCGCGTCATAAATAGAGGAAATAAGCTCGCCTATCCTCATTGTGACTGAGTCAAGCCTGAATTTTTCTATATTTCGGAGAAAATCGGCGCACCTCACCGATAAGGACATCTCAACTGAATCGGGCTCAGAAGCAGCTGTCCGGACAAGGGTATAAAGCGGGCGTGAATTGTCTATCGCCTTTATCTGGGCAATTTCAGCAATTGTGAACATATACATCGGCGAGACCATTACAGCCGCAAGAGGGACGTCCTGCAGCGGATTCGCAATAACGCGAAGCAGGTCAATGAGAACAGCGATCTCCTGAGAGCGCAGATACCCCTTCTCTTCACTGCCTTTTACCGGTACGCCGCGCTTTTCAAGTGCAGAAACATATGCCTGAGAGAATCGGTTATTGCGCACGAGTACGCAGAAATCACCCGGAGTACAGCTCCTGCTCACACCGCCGTCTTCATTTACAAGAGTCTTTTCACGCAGCATTTTCGCTATCTTTTCAGCAGTTATTTCAGCTTCGACGCTTTCCGTCACTTCATCATCTGAATCGTCGCTGATTGGATCACTGTTGATAAAATTGATATGCGTCAGGCGCTCTGACGGCTCACCGTAATTATAGCGCTCAGCGCCGAAATATAGCTTCTCATCATCATTATAGTCGATATCTCCGCACTTCTCGGACATTATATTTCCAAAAACGAAATTGACAAAATCAATGACCTGCGGAGAGCTGCGGAAGTTTTTATTGAGGAGAATATATCTGTTCAGCGATTTGCTTTTATATGGGTCAGAGGCGTTCATTACAGCAATGAAATTGCGCGGATTTGCAAGTCTGAAACGATAGATAGACTGCTTAACATCTCCGACAAGAAACACATTCCTGCCATACATCGGGTATCCGTCAACAACACGGAATCCCTTGGAGATCAGCTTGAAAATGAGGTCTTCCTTGTTGTTGGAATCCTGATACTCGTCTATCATCACGATATCATAAAAGTCAGCCGTCTGCTGTGCTGTCTCGGACTGGCAGATATTTCCCTCATCGTCAAAATCAGCAAGCAGATCAAGTGCAAGACGTTCGCCGTCATCAAAGCTTATCGCATTGCGGGCGCATTTTTTCTCCCAAACGATCTCACGGAACTTTTTCACAGTCTGCGTTAGGAGATCAGCAACTTTTCCGGTTTCTTCAAAGTCACCGCGAGCAGATGTCATCTGGCTGAGTGCCGCCTTGACCGTGTCCTTGATATTTCCTCGACGTATCTTGTATATCTCGCGCAATTCATTATCGCACAGGACATTTGCACGTATAGTAACAAGAGTCTCGAATCCGTTGATAAAGCTTACTTCCTCATCGGAGGGGAATCTTCGCTTTTCGGCGAGCGTGAACAGCGCTTCTACACGCTCACGATCAACCTGAGCCTGTAGATATGTCTTTTTTACAGCTTCAATGCTGTCATCGGGAAATATATCGGGCAGCATTTTTATGTTTTCTTCCGCATGAGACAAAGCTCTGCTGAGCTTGGCAGAAATATCTGCAAAAAGCTTTTCAAAGTATACAGAATCCTCAAACGACTTAGCATATTCCTTAACGGCAGTTTCAAGCCATTTATCACTCATTGCCACCGAGGAAAGAAATCTGTCAAGCGAGCTTATTACGCTCATGAGACGTGAATGGTCACGGATACAGAAACGGTCATACAGCGCAGATATAGTCTCATAATCATGTTTGCTGTACCAGTCGAAAAGCTCCTCCATTGCCTGAGCTTTGATTACCTCGTTGTCGGTGTCGTCGAGAACAGTGAATCCTGAGGTTATCCCCTCGTCAGTGAGATTATCACGGAGTAGGTCGAAACAGAACGAGTTTATAGTCGAAATTTTTGCACTCTGGAGGAGAGTTTGCTGCTTCATGAGATACCGGTCATCCGGTCGCTCATTAATAAGAGCACGGAGTTTGCTGTCGAGCCGCTTTTTGAGTTCAGCCGCCGCATCGTTCGTGAACGTAACAACAATTATCCTGTCAGCTCTTACGCCTGACTCCGTGTCAGACAGAAGCTTGACAAGTCGTTCGGTAAGGACTGCTGTTTTTCCGCTTCCCGCTGCTGCTGATACGATTATTGAAGAATCACGCGCGTCTATAGCGTTTTGCTGTTGTTCTGTCCAAGCCATTACTTTCCTCCTTTCTTTTTCCCGAGAAGCTCTGCGGCTTTATCAGTCTTTTCAGCGTCCGGCAGACGATAAACTGCTCCGTCCGGATTTCCGCATATGTCAGCATAACCACAGTAGGTACATGGCTTTTTCTTTCCGCGTGCAAGCGGAATAGCTTCTATTTTTCCCGCAAGCATCGACTCAACGGCTTCCGTCAGACTGTCATAGACCATTTCGCGAAGTCCTGTCATATTCGCTGACGGCATTACAGAAGAACGGCTATCAAAGTTTCCTTTTGCTGTAAGCTTTGCAGGGATAAATCTGCCTTTGACATCCTTTTCCATTGCCTCAATGACGTCGATATCGTCGATAAGAAGTCCCTGTGTACGCAGTTTTGAATCGACGAGAGCCTGATTGAAACTGTCAAATTTCTGCTCTTCGGCTTCAAATTCGCTCATCTGTATCGGAGCGTAGAGAACTCCGGCAGGCTCACATTCTTCAAACTCAGCTCCGTTTTCAGTCAATGAGAAGAGGTAAAGCAGCATTTGAAGATTGATTCCGCTTGCGAGAGTGTTCTCGTCAATTGATTTTCCGCTGCTTTTATAGTCAATAACGCGCAGGTACTTTTTACCTCCAACCTCACAGGTATCCATACGGTCAGCAACGCCGCCGAATCTGAGCTCCATACCGTCTCCGAATGCGAGTTTCAGTGCATTGTCGCCTTTTATCCTGTACTCGAATCTGACAGGCGTAAAATCACTGTACATAAGACTTTGCTGAGTGTGAACAAATACCTCGGTAAGCCGCTCAGTCAGCTTATTAAAGAGCAGCTCGAAGCGCGGCGTTTTGGCAAAATCTCCTGCAAGCCTGTCGGTTTTGTACTTCTTCGCCTCTGCTGATATCGCAGTATGAAGCTCATCAACGCTCATTCCGACGAAATCCTGCTTGCTCCTCGAACCGAGCAGCGAATAGAAACAATTATGTGTCAGGTCACCTGAAATACGGACATCAAGCTCTACTTTTTCCGGTATTTGAAGCTTCAGAAAGTCAGCACAGAAATGCATGAAATGGCAGTTGTTATAGTTTTCAAGCGCAGTCGGAGAAATGTGAAGCGGCTCAAAATCCTTGAGCTTGCGGACGATTTCGCTCGGGACCGTGTGAACAGGTCTTTCGCCTGAACGGCTGAGCACTGATGTAACTCTGCTTCGGTAGATGGTATCCGAACGCAGTACCTCACCGATAGATGCTATTTCTGGCGTATTGTCAGAACGGTCCTGCATATAGTGATAGTATGCCGCATGATATGTCACAGCATAGTGCTCTGGAGTGAGGTCACGCTCTGTTATAAGGAGCTTGTTCGGGAACATTTTGGTTATAAGGTCAATAACTCCTGAGGGATATTTCGCTTGTCCCGACAGGTCTGAGAGCGGATATGTAAGGTAAAGCTTCTGTGATGCCGTCGACAGTGTTTTGTAGACGATCAGTCGCTCTGAAGCGATAAGGTCTGAAAGCGGACGTGCTATCTCAAAGCCGATATCTGCAAGTTTCTGCTTGTCACTCTCCGAAAACAGTCCGTGAAGACTTACCTGATTAGGGAAGTCTCCTTCAGATGAACCCGCCGCAAAAATTATACGCGGGGAATTGAGTCTCGCAGTTCGGGCCGATGCAGCAATGACTGAATCTACAGTCTGAGGAGGAACCGAATAGGTCAGCATATTCATCATTGAGCGCATGATATTTGCAAGCTCTGCGAATGTAATTTTCTTATCGCCAAGAGTTGAAACTACACTGTCGAGAATATCCATTAGACAGCTCCACAGACGTTTGAGCTCCGCTGCTTCATAGTCACGGTCGCTGCGGATAAGACTGCCCATGAGCGAAGCAAGTGACTTCTCGGTTTCACAGTCGACAAGATACTGATATAGCAGTCCGCAGGCTTTCTCAGCTGTACATTTGCGGCGCAGACTGTTTTTGAGGCTCATGACCGGCTCTATCACTCTCTTACGGAGCTGTTCGAGCATGGTGAGGTCGCTGTCCGGAGCTGTAAATGGCTCGAGCCATGTATTGCCATCTATCCCCCATTTGTAGCAGTAATTCTCAAGCAGCGAAACTTCCTCGAGCTCTGCTCTGAGAAGTCCGCATTTCAGCAGACGGAATACCTGCTCGCTTCGGAGCTTTCTTGATGTCAGGAGGTCAAGAAGTGAAGCAAAAAACACCATGACCGCCGTATGGTCGACGGGTCTCTCGATACTTAAAAAAAACGGTATCTCATAACGAATAAATGCAGCTTTCAGAACATCGGCATACTGCTCGATATTGTTCGAAATAATAGCAATATCCCTATAGCGGAGTGTTTTATCTGCTGCTATCAGATGCTTTATTTCTGCGCATATATACTCGCACTCGCTGTACATATCACGCGCCTCGAAAATGCGGATATTATCAGCCTTAGGCGGAGCTTCTGCACAGCTTTTGTTTCTCATAATGTTTTCACTGAGATAACGCAGGTCGACATTGCTGAATCTCCTGCTGATATCGCAGACAGTCACTTTATGGTCGATGTGAAGCTCACGGCATAGAGCAGCAAGCTGCCTGTAAGTTGTGTTTACAGTCTCGAAAAGTGTGAACTCTCCGGCGTTGACGTCATCTGAACGAAGAGTTATCAGGACTTCATGCGCCGACGAAAGTATCACTCGAAGCATTTCTATCTGGTCACCTGTGAAACTCTCAAACTCGTCGAGACAAACGCATTTGCCGTCAAAAAAACGATGCGTATTCGCTGCGTGTGCAGCAGAGCGGATATTTTCATAATTGTCCTTGAATCCGTACTCCTCCATGAGACGTTCATACTCGAAGAATATAGATGCCGTGTCCATAGTCTTGTCGCTTAGCTTGTTATCAAGGAGCTCAGCTTTAAGGCTCAGCTCCTGCGGAGCGATACCAGCACGCTTCATATCTCCGATAAGCTTCATCATCTCCTCAGCAAAACCTGCCTGTGAGCTGTTGCGCCGAAAATACCGGAGTCCCTCAGGATTTTTTGAAGCGGAAGATATTGCCTGATAGACAAGTATCATTCGCGCCATATCGCCTGCATATTCGCCTGAATGCTCAGGGTCTCCGTAGAGCTGGAAAAGCTGCCTGGCAAGACTGCTGAAGCTGTGCGACGCGATATCATTGAAAACCTGCGCTCCAACGAACGCATAAAGATTTTTATCAAACTCCTGTGAATACTGTTCAGGTACAAGTACGCATTGTTCAAAGCCCGCCCCTGCATATGCCTTTATCCGCCTGAACATCTCAGTTGTTTTTCCCGTGCCGGAAGCACCGATTATGAATTCAACCATATTTCATCTCCACATAAAATATGCACACCGCAAGGGCGTGCATATTTTCATTATCAATATCCGTTAAGCTTGTGGTCTTTTATCGTCGAGAAGTATGATTTATAGGCATTGTCTATCGAAACAAGACCTGAAACTCCTGAAACTTTGACCGAGGCTTTCTGCCATATTCCGAATTTGTAGGTGAGCGACGGATTGCTTGTCTGATTAACGAGCCATACATCATATCTTCTGCAAAGTGACGGGTCTAACTTATCCTTTATGAATGATTCGTTGGCTCTTATTCCCACGAAGTATTCCTTGTTCTCGACTGTCGTGCAGAACGCATTAATAAGCTCTGTGAGCTTTGATTTGCCCAATCCGGATTTGGTTATGGCCGGGTCTGTGAGGTCAAGATAGACTGGATACTCGAATTGCTGGTCTTTTATGAAGCTGTAGAAGGCTTCCGCCTCTTTTTTAGCTCCGTCAGCAGTTGTTGATTTAAGCTGCCAGTAGGCTCCGCACTGGATACCAGCCGCTTTAGCCCCGGTCATATTCTTTTCAAACAGCTTGTCAGGTGCGTTCATGTCATATCCGCTTCCCGCACGGACGATACCAAACGAATACCCTGCTTTCTTAACCGAATCCCAGTTGATCTCGCCGCTGCCCTCGTAAACGTCAATTCCCTTAGCGACGGGTTTATTGACATCGACGGCACACATCTGCTTGCCGAGCAGCTCAGGATAATTAACATAAGCATAGTTGAGGTCTACGTCCTCAGGGATACCGTCGAGAATACCGGTACATGAATGCTGCCATATTCTGAACGAACCGGTGTAGTGATCGACGCTGTGTCCGTACTCGGCGACCCATATCTCATATTTCTGACGGACCGTGTGGTATACCTTGGTCTCAAGGAAGCTTGCACAGCTGTAAATTCCGGCTGTGTAGCCTCTGTCCTGCATATATTTGCAGAAGACCTCACACATTGCTGAACAGGTAGCTGCTGTGAGCCCCCACTGATCGTCGGTCTCAATGTCGAAATAAACGGGAAGCTGATAGTTGTAATCCTTTATCATGGAGTAGCAGGTCTCAGCCTCAACAAGAGCCTCCTCGGGAGAAAGCGCATAGCTGAACCAGTAAACTCCGCACGGAATGTAGTTTGCCTGCGCATTCTGGATATTGTAATCGAATCTTTTATCGCGCTGATCCATTTCTCTTCCGTATCCGGCGCGGATTATCGCGAAATCGACCTGTCCGGTATTCTTGACCTTAGACCAGTTGATGCTGCCGTTATGCTCGGAAACATCTATTCCGTTCAGCGGACCGTGCTTTACCTCGCCGGGCTTGTGGTCGGTAGTTGCTACGGTGCAGGTCGTTGTTGTATAAGGGATAGTAGTGGTAGTTGTTGTAGTCGCCATTACAGCGCTGTATGCGTCATATATTTCAAAAACCTGAAACGGTTCATCAGAAGATGCTTTACTTTCTTTCTGATTTGTGTTATCATATGTAGCAGAGGTACTGTCAGCAGAAACGGCAACAGAAGTTACAGGCTCAGCAACACCTGCCGAGCATAACGCCAATGCGCATGACAGCATGAGTGTGAGCAGTTTTTTTGACTTTCTCATGTTACAAATGCCTCCTTCTTTGCAATGATTTGATAGATAAGCGAAAGGTGCTTATCAGCAATAAAGCTATTATATCATTTTTTTATACACATTGCAAGCCCTAAGCGCATTAATTATTATTTTATGCATAAACATTGTTAATCTGAAACTAATTGGAAAGGTGCTTTTTGTTAGGATTTAACAAAAAGGTATATAAAACAGCATATGAAGGAATTTGTGATAAATATTAACGACAGCGGGCAGCGCATAGATAAATTTTTATCCAAATCTATGCCGGAGCTTCCAAAGAGCATGATGTACCGTCTTATCCGTAAAAAAGACATAAAAATAAACGGAAAGCGCTGCGAGGCATCATCTCAGCTCTGCGAAGGCGATATCGTCAGAGTTTACGTCAAAGATGAGGTATCTGCCGTCAAAAAAGCTGACCTGAGCTTTATGACTTCTTCACAGAAGCTTACAGTCGTGTACGAGGACGAAAATATAATCATAGCATTCAAGCCTGTCGGCGTAGATTCGCATAGCAACGGCACTTCCTCAGGTGATACGCTCATCGACCGCATAAAACGATATCTTTATGAAAAAGGAGAATATACTCCCGAAAAGGAAACATCATTTGCTCCGGCACTTTGCAGCCGCCTCGACCGCAATACATCCGGACTTGTTACAGCGACTAAAAACGCAATGGCTTTGCGTGCAGTGAACGAAGCTATACGTCAAGGCTGGCTCCACAAGATATACCACTGCATAACCGTTGAAGCTCCTCCGGCAACTGAGGGGATCGCTGAGGCTTTCCACTTCAAAGACGAGAGCAGGAACACCGTAAAAATCAGCGATAAGCCGCTCGACGGATATAAAGCGATCAAAACCGGCTGGAAGCTGCTCGGTGAAAAAAACGGACTGTATCTGCTCGAAGTTAAGCTTTACACAGGTAGGACTCATCAGATACGTGCTCATCTTGCTCATCTTGGAGCTCCCCTGCTCGGCGACGGCAAATATGGAAATATCGCCAAGAATAAGCGCTATGGCGTCTTCCGTCAGCAGCTTTGCGCATATGCACTTGAATTTGATTTTCCGGCAGATTCACCGCTCGCGTACATGAACGGAAAACGTATAACCGCTCCCGAGCCCGAATTTGAGAAAAGATTTCGGTAAATTATTGACTAAATGACTGCTTTTGTGGTATCATATATGCATAAGCCAAACTATAGTTTTGTATTGGAGGTATAAAACATGGCTAACAAATACACTGGCACACAGACTGAAAAGAATCTTCGCGCTGCATTTTCCGGCGAATCAGAGGCAAGAAACAAGTACACATACTTCGCTTCTAAGGCTAAAAAGGAAGGCTTTGAGCAGATAAGCGCTATCTTCCTCAAGACAGCTGAGAATGAAAAGGAACACGCTAAAATGTGGTTCAAGGAGCTCGAAGGCATAGGCTCTACAGCTGAAAACCTCGGTTCCGCCGCTGACGGTGAGAACTACGAATGGACAGATATGTACGAAGGCTTTGCAAAGACTGCTGAGGAAGAGGGCTTCCCTGAGCTTGCCAAGAAGTTCAGAGCTGTCGGTGAAATTGAAAAGCACCACGAGGAACGCTACCGCGCACTTCTCTCCAATGTTGAGGCTCAGGAAGTATTCAAGAAGAGCAGCGTAAAGGTATGGGAGTGCCGCAACTGCGGTCATATCGTTGTTGGAACAGAAGCTCCGGAGGTCTGTCCCGATTGCGCTCACCCGCAGTCATATTTCGAGGTACACGCAGAGAATTACTGATAAAACTATCCCTTCCGTTTCGGCGGAAGGGATTTTCACAAAGGAGGACATATGAAGCGTTTTTTGCTTACAAACGATGATGGTATAAATGCCGAGGGATTGATACGTCTTGCAGAAACTGTAAAGGAGTTCGGTGAAGTATGGGTAGTTGCTCCTGACAGTCAGCGGAGCTCTATCTCACACGCAATATCATTTCATCAGCCGATAGAGCTCCACCCTTGTGAGTTTCCGGTAGAGGGAGTACACGCATATTCATGCACCGGCACGCCGAGCGACTGTGTCCGAGCAGGCGCACTCTATCTTATGCCGGAAAAGCCGTTTGCCGTGTTGTCAGGTATAAACAGAGGTTACAATGCCGCTTCAGATATACAGTATTCCGGTACCTGCGGAGCTGCATTTGAGGGAGCATTTCAGGGTATCCACTCTATTGCAGTATCAGAACAGCCCAAAGACTGCCATGACGTCATAGAGAAATACCTGAAAGAGATATTGACTGAACTCCTTGACCAAAAGCTTGAACCGGGTCAGATATATAATGTAAACTTCCCTGCTTGTCCGCTCTCAGAGCTGAAGGGCGTAAAGCGAGATGTGACCGTATCGGACGGTTATTTCTACAGCAGTCGATACAAAAAACTCGCAGACCTCAGCGACGGAGGCATATGCATTGAGGTTGACGGCGAATACAGCGAAAACGGCGAAGACGGAACTGACCTTTATGCTATATCACAAAAATACATAACTATCGGCATCGTGAACAATATCCGCTAAACTCCGTATTTTATCTTGATACGTTGGAGCTTCTCCCCGAACGGCTTGAACAGTAATAACAGGAACAGCACATTTGATACTGCATACGAAACAGTATACGGAATCGCAGTCACAAGAGCCGCAAGGTAAAGATAAATATCAAATCCGTTACCATACCATAAAACAGTCCAGATATCCATTATAAAAGAATAGCCAATACCGCTTAAAACGCCGAATATCAGGCGAAAAGCGGTATTTTTTCTCAGTGGGTCAGAAAGTATGCCCGAAGCAAATCCGATAAGTCCCCACGCAAGCATCTGAAAGGCTGTCCACGGTCCTTGTCCGCAGTAGAAATTTGACAGCACAGCTGACATAGCTCCGACGAGAAATCCGGTCTCGCTGCCGAGGTAGATGCCGGAAATTATAGTCAGAGCCGTCACAGGCTTAATGAATGGTATTGCCCTCCCTGCAAAGCAAAGAGCTATCATAACTGATGCAATGACGAGCCGCCGCGAGCCGGTAGTTTTCTTCTCGAATCCGGCAGCAAACAAGAGCAGTGCATAAAAGGCTATCGCAAGAGAAATTATTATATGCCGCTTTTCAGTGAATGTAAGACCTCCGGCAATGGCAAGAACAGGGACGATTATAAACGGAACCGCAGTTTTAATGCTTTTCCTGAGAGGTTTACTCTGAATGACTAACATTGATACTTCCTCCCATTGATATGGCAGAGCTCAACTGCATCTGCAACTGTAACAGCATTGTCGAATATTCCTCTTGTCATGCGGCTTATTGCAGTAGTATAGAAATTATTCTCGGAGAAGAACCGCTCAGGAGTGCCCTCAGATACGATCCTTCCGCCGAAAAACATAGCACATCTGTCAGCGCATAAAGCTGCATATTCGACGTCATGCGTGACAATAACGATAGTTACTCCCTGCTGTTTCAGTTTATTAAGAACTCCGATGAATACCTGCTTCGCATTTGCGTCAAGTCCTTTTGTAGGTTCATCAAGAAGCAAAAGCTTCGGCTTTGCTGCCATGACCTTTGCAAGAGCCGCCAACTGCATTTGTCCGCCTGAAAAATCATACGGGTGCTTGTCGAGCAGCGGTGTCATGTCAAACGGAAGGATATCGGGCGAAGCTCCCACCTCAGCAAGCTCTTCACGCACTGTATTTTTCAAAAAGACAGTCTGAACATCCTGCGGAAGAAATGCAAGGCATTCACGATACAACGAACGGTTCTTGTAATCTTTCAGCTTCTTGCCGAAAACCTTAATAGAGCCGCTGTACGGCTTCAGAAGTCCTGCTGCCGTGCCAAGCGAGGTCGTCTTGCCGGAACCGTTACCGCCAAGTATGCAATATATTTCTCCGCGGCATACCTTGAAATTAAGGTCGGAAAGCACGTCCGGCAATGTTCTGCTGTAGCGGAAAAAAACCTCCTTGAATTCGAGTACAGCTTCATCAGAGCGAGTTTTTTTATCATGGCTGATGGAGCGGATTGTGCAGCTGTAATTCTGCTCGATATATCGCCTTCCGTCCATAACGGTTATGGGACATTCACCGTCCTTTTCAAGCGATGCATAAAGCCTTGAAGCAGCAGGCATACCGCAGATGATATCCTTTCTGCCGCGAAGCTGAGGTATAGCTTCTCTGGCAGGAGCGTCAGCAATGAGCCTCCCCTCCTCCATAACGAGAAGACGGCTGCATACGGGTATGACGTCCTCAAGTCGGTGCTCAGCCATGATTATGGTAAGTCCAAGCTCCTGATTAAGACGCTTCAGAGTTGCGATGAAATCAGCCGCCGCTATTGGATCAAGCTGTGCAGTCGGTTCGTCGAGAACAAGGAGTTTCGGCTGCATTACAAGAACTGCCGCAAGATTAAGAAGCTGCTTCTGACCTCCGGATAATTCCGCAGTATTCTTCTCATACCACGGACCGATACCGAAAAAGCTCGCCATTTCTGCAACTCTTCGAGCTATATCGTTCTTTGGCACACCGAGATTTTCGAGTCCGAATGCAAGCTCATGCCATACCTTATCGGTAACGATCTGCTGCTCCGGTGACTGCATAACAAAGCCTATGTCACCCGTCGAGGAACGTTCTGTAAGCTCTTCAAGTTTTTTTCCGCAGAACATAACACTTCCCGACTGCTCGCCAACCGGTATAAGCTCTCGCTTCAGCATTCGCAAAAGAGTGGATTTCCCGCAGCCTGTTGGTCCGCATAAAACCGCAAAATCGCCTGACTCAAGCCGGAAAGAAACGTCTTTGACGGCAGGAGAACTGCACATAGGATATGTAAAGCTCAGATCCTCGACTGCAAGTATTTCCATTTGAGTGTAGCCTCCGTTTCGATAATTATTGGCAGCAGTGATAACAGTGCGTATGCGGTGACAGCTGATATCCCGAGCGTATCAGGTATATCAGCTTTTAACTGAGGATAAAAGCTGAATTCAAGCTTATGAGAAGCAAGTGCACAAATCATCACGAGAACGGCTGCTGCCGCGATAAGAGCGATATCAGGCAGTCTCATTCGGAACGACGAAAAATGTGTGCGTCTGCCGATGCCGTAACCGCGCGCAGTCATGCTGTCAGCGGTTATTATGCCGTTTTCGAGCGCCCATGTGGCAAGTATTGAGAATATACGCATATAACCACGAATATCGTCAATGAAATTGTCCTCGCGGAACAGTCCCATCGCTTTCTGAGCATCTCTGACTTTTTTCGCCTGTGACCTGAACATCGGTACAAATCTTATCGCCATTGACAGCACCAGCGAAAGCTTCGGAGAAAGTGCTCCGGTGATATAGAGCAGCTTCTCTGAGGTCATTATCTGCGTGAATATGCTTAGCCAGTAAAGTACACCGACTATCATCGCCGCTGAATTGATGCCATAGAGCAGGGCTTCGAGAGTGACAGGGTTGTTATTCAGTACGAAGAGAACCGTTACTCCATTATGCGATATGAGCGGATTTGCGAGTGCAAGGACTGCAAACAGAACTGCAAACCAGATATGCCTCCCCAGCTTTTCACGTCCGTTTCTGACTGTGTAATACAGTGCTCCGTTAATAAGTGTGACAACCGTAAATGCCGGATAATTCGAGAACATCACAACTCCGGTAATACTGAAAATAATGACCGCAACGGCTATCGGGTCGTATTCGGAAAAGCTTCTCATTTCTCGTACACCTCATCAAGGTCATGACCAAGCTCGCAGGTATACAGCCACTCTATCCTGTCGCCGTCACTGAGAACGTAGTCTCCGCAGCCACGAGAGGGGGATACTCCGTTTACATGGTATACCCAGCCTGACAGGTCTCCGAACTCGAATTCATAAATGTGATTGATAGCTGCAATATAGACCATTCCATGTGCATTTGAAGCGCTTCCCGTATTTTCTACGTGTATTGAATAGGTCTGCGCCGCTTCATTGAGGATATCAAAGACCGTATCGCCATCCTCAATTTCAAAATTGGTAACATCAAGGATGATTCCGTCATCGGGGATAAACTCTGAATCTGACTTTCCGACGATATTATCACAGCGTATCGTCATCGTTACTGTCCCTATCGCATTTTCCTTGTGCTGTTTAACTCCGCTGTAGTATTCGTCCTTTGAGCGGATATCAGTCATCAAAACGGCAGCTACTCCCGCCGCTGCAATTATACCCACAAATATGAAATTCTTATAGTTTCTCTTGCCAAGAGCAAATATAACAAGGGAGACAAGCCCCGCTGTTGCAGCGATAATTATTATCGCAACAGGCTTGTATCCGCCTTTTTCAGGAGACGAAAGCTGTGCCGCTGTCGCTGCTGTTACAGATGTTGTGATAGTGCTTCCGGCTGTCGAGCTCTTACTTCCCGGCTTTGAACCTGAAGCCTTTGAAGAAGCTGTATTTGTCGATGTTGAAGTTGTTACTGTTTGTCCAGAGGAAGTTGCAGATGTTGAAGAAACAGCCGGCTTTTTAGTTTCACCAGACGGAGCTGTTTCCGCTGAAGGAACTGTATCATCGTGCTCATCATCTCCAGAGCTCTGTGTATCCTCTTCATGCGTATGCTGAGACGGAGCTTCTTCTCCGTGTGCTGGCATTTCGTTCTTGTCAAAAACAAAGAGACGGGTCTTGCCCTCACTCATACGGATATACGCGATAAAACTGTAAAGAGCCTGAAAAGTCGCACTCTCGTTCTGAGCTCCGCCCTCAACGTGACAGAAGCTTCCGTCAGAAAGTCTGAATTTCTCAATGCCGTCAATTATTGTATTCCCGTTTTTGATAAAACGACTGTCTGAACAGCAGTCTATACCCAGTGAAGAAAGAGCTACAAGCACCTGCGCTGAGCTCTCCGGATTTTTAGTTCCGAAGCTCTGATATCCGCCGTCAGGCTCTTGTCTCTCAGAAAGAAAATCTATTGCACGGTCACAGGCTGCATCAACTTCGCTGTCTCCGCAATATGGAGCAAGGGCTGAAAGAGTCATTGCTGTAACGTCAATATCACCGTAATCGCCGAACAGAGCCCAACCTCCGTCATCATACTGAAGCGACAAAAGCTCGTCAACAATACTGTCTGGACTGTGCTCAGAGCAGGTGTAGCCGTTATTGAGTATATGCAGACCATAAATAAGGCTCATGATGCCCATATCGCCTATAGAATCGTCAAGTATATCACTGATATAGCCGCTCTTGCTTCCGCACGCACATAGAGCAAGCGCGTATTTCTCCCGTGACGTGGCAGATGTTACATTATGGCTGCCGATATATTCATTAAGAGCTGCCTCGTAGCCCGAGAGCTCCGTATAGCCATACTGTCTGAGCGATATCACATACCATTCAGAGCGTTTACCAGCTCCGCTTGCGAGGTCGGTATCTATCCATTCCTGTACGCTTCCACAGCCTGCTTTATCTGTCTTATATGCAATTATACCGTCGACAAGGCTTTTCACCTCATCGACGGTATGGTCAGAGCTTCCAGCCGTCATCGGGACAAGGCTTAGAAGCATTATTACAAGGATAAAGCAGCTCAGTATCGAACGCTTAGTCCTCATTCTTTCTTCTTGCAGCAAATGCAGCAACAAATGCAATGCCTACAGCTGTAACAGCTATGCCAGCGCCTGCGTCGCCGGTCTTAGGAGCGGCAGCAGCAGTTGTGGAAGACTTTGCAGTTGATGATGATGCCTTTGTTGTTGATGCAGATGCAGAAGTAGAAGCTGTTGTAGATGTTTCAGCCTCTGAAGTTGTTGCAGCAGGCTCAGTTGAAGTTGTTTCTTCGCCCTTTACATTTGCAACGAAAACAGGTGAAACAAGCTTTATTGAATCAGACTTTGCGCTGATGATATTCTTGCCTGCATCCTCGACCTTTACCTTGACCTTGCCCTCAGCGTCAGTCTTGTACTCGGTCTCCTTGCCGTTGATAGTGATAACAGCACCCTCAACAGGGAGTCTCTTCTCGCTGTAATCAGCACCGAATGTGATATATGTGAGTGTGAGCTCTATCTCATCGCCTTTTTCAGCTTCAACACTCTTCTTGTCAAAGTAGCTGTAGAGGTCATCATATTTCTTAGCATCTGTATAAATATAACCCACAAGATTATCGCCGTCAGCAACAGGGTCTGAAAGTCCGTTTGAGAACTTGTCGTTGTTTGTATAGCCGTAAGAACCGCTGTTCTCGATTCCCCAGAACTTAACTATCTGAAGACCGTACTGACCCTCCTCGGTGGCAAAACCGTCTTTGCCGCCCTCAAACTTCTCTTCATGAGCAATGATGAAAGCGTCATTGATAGTGAGCTTGCCATCGCTGTCAACATCAGTTACCTTGATACTCTCGTCAGCGAGAACTATCTGACCCTTGTTGTCAACAACTGAAACTCCAACATTGACTGAATCTGATTCAGCAGCGTATGCACTGAATCCCATAGCGGAACATGAGAGCAGCATTGCAGCTGCTGCAACTGCGATAGACTTCTTCATAATATATCTCCTAAAGTTTTTGTAGGGGGCAAAAAAATAACCGGAAATATCCGGAAGCGCACATAATGACATACTTCAATAACGAAGCCTCTTGAAATGCGCTCTTCCCTGCCCAAAAGCGTTATGACCTGCAAGGTCTGACGAGCGATCCGACTCGCGGCAAAGCCGCACACGGCAGTGACTGCTGCGGCGGATTCTCACCGCCTTCCCTCAGTTTCAGACCAATATATGTTATAACAGACATATTATAGCATACTGATACTATTTTGTCAAGCGAAATTGCGTATTTTCGCATAAAAATGCAAGAGCAGCCTTTGCAGACTGCTCTATGCCATCATGTTTATCTATAGTCAATGTGTCAGGAAAGGGTCTTACCCTATTATTCAGCTTCTACAGCAGCCTCTGTTGTGTTCTCAGCAATCGGCTTGGGAGCTTCGTGCTTCGGAGGCTCAGGCTTAACCTTATCGTCCTTCTCAGGCTTTACAGGGGGCTCAGGCTTTACGGGAGCTTCACCCTCAACAGGCTTCGGAGGCTCAGGCTTAGCGATCTCTTCACCCTCAACAGGCTTCGGAGGCTCGGGCTTAGCGATCTCTTCGCCCTCAACAGGCTTCGGAGGCTCAGGCTTAGCGATCTCTTCACCCTCTACAGGCGGTGCAGGAGGTGTAGGAAGCTTCTCCTCGAGGTTGTTCTTGATGAAATCGAACCATGCATTCTTAGCATCTGCGTCCTTGAAATCCTTTGCTTCTACATCAAATGTTCCGTTGATAGTATCAACGATCTCTTTCTTGCCTATGTGCTTCGGAGGCTTAACGCCCTCCTCAGGCTTTGCGAGCTCGGGAGCTGCGACCTCAGGCTTCTCAGCCTCTTCAACAGCGGGAGCTTCTGCAGCCTCTGTAGCATCTACAGCTTCAGCAGCTTCCTCAGCCTCTGTTGTAGCCTCAGCTACTACAGCTGTCTCTTCGACCTGCTTGTCCTCTGTGAGGTTCTTAGCAGCGAAAGATGTAACGCCTGTAGCTGCTGAAATTGCAGATACTGCTGCGATCGCAGCGATGATAGTTCTTTTGCTTCTCATGATAAAGACTCCTTTAAAATAAATTTCCGTTTCCGGATATTAGCCCTTTGAAGTTTTCTCTTCCGGGCTTCTGTTAATAGTTTACGGAGCAGCTTTCACAAAAAAGGGGTAACTAAGAAAAATTTTTCATATTTTTTGATACTTTTTCTTTTTGTTCATTTCTGCAACGCACATTCAGCCTTATATAGCAGAAAAGACTGCACTAAGCAGCCTTTTCCTGGGTGGTTTAATGAGGTTTGGGGATTTCGAGATTATCATGATTCGGGACCGCCTGTCCAACGAGCGGCGGCACAGGATGATGCGAATCATCATGAGGAGTACCAGGCTTAACAGCTTCACCGGGTTCAGCCGGCTTGGAGGGTTCCTCGGCGCCTCGTCCGGCTGGAGGAGCAGGTGCATCCGGTGCCTTATCATCAGCAGGTGCACTTGGAGGCTGCTCAGCGGCAGGCTCATCGTGCTTGGGCTCACCAGCCGGGGGTTCAGGCTGCTTTGGAAGCTCTGGTGAAACAGGCGGCTTAACAGCGGCTGTTTCATGTGCTTCCTCATGTTTTGCCTCAGCATCGGTATGAGGCTTACCCGGCTCGGGAGCCGGAGCGGTTCCGGCTGGTGCCGGAGGCTCGTGAGGAGGTTCGCCTTTGATCTCCTTTATCTCAGGAGTGAGATCGTGCTTGACTATTTCAGACTTGAACTCCTCCTTATAAGTCTTATTATTGCTATTGTCGGAAGGGAGCAGAACTTCAACAGTATCTCCGCTTGAAATATAGCCGTTCTCTATCTGGAATTCAAGTATATCAGATGCAAGGTTAACTCTGTCTTCATTGACTTTGTGAGTTTCTTTAAACTTCTTTATTATTTCTTTTCCTTTTTCTGTATCGCTTGTGATACTGATAACACTGCCCTTGCCGTCAAGCTCCATTTTTATATCAGCCGCAGCAGAAACAAATATTACTGTATGAGGTTCTTCCGGAGCTTTAATGAAGAAGTGCATTCCTGCAAGACTGACGATAGCTATGCAGGCAGCAGCGGCTATAGTCCTGATGATGAATTTTTTGCTCATTACGGGAGTAGTCTTATCAGATTCCATGAGTATCGGGTCAGTTACAACCTGACCGACTTCGTAATGCATATTTGCAGCATTGACAAAGCGTGAATCCTCGTCCATAAGAACTGCATATGCCTTATGGCATTCCATTACAAGATATTTCATGCATTCTTCCCTCCCCTCAGTACCTGCATAATATGACCGCGCAGTATCTCATAGCCGTTCGTGCAAATAAGAAGCACGGCAACGAGGTATCGCCTGTGGCGTTCAAGAGTTTTTCGCTCGACATCAGCTCCCTCAGCAAGCTTTGCGATCGGAACACGCTTAGTACGAAGGAATTCCTCAAGGATCTCCGGTGTTTTGCGTGCATAGCATACTGCTTTCTGACAGCTTTCAAGCGTTCTCTGCTGCTTGGGTGAATTATCGGCGATGTCCTGCATGGAAACTCCGAAATCGTTCATCTGTGCAGAGAGCTCTTCTATCTCCTGTTTAGTCGCCTCGCGCATATCAGACTCTTCAAAGCTGTCGTGTTCGTCGGCTATGGTCTCTATCATATCAGGCTTATCGTCAGACGTATCGTCCAGCGAAATATGTATCCTGTTGCGTTTTTCCTTACGGTAATGGTCTATCAGACGGTTCTTTATCTTCATTGCGGCAAATTTCAGAAAAGAGCCGCGGAACCTCGAATAATCACGTATAGCTTCATAGAAAGCAAACATTGCAATGCTCAGCTCGTCATCGCTCTGGTCGGGCGGACGGTTGATGAATTTTGACGTCTCAGACTTAATGAACGGCATATAAGCCGCTATAAGCTCGTCAGCAGCAGCATTATCTTTCTTTGCCTGATAGACTTGGGTCATGATTTGATGTGTATCCGGATCCATTCAGATCACCCCCGTATCTTATTATAGTTTACGTATAGTATTTTTCAAAAATGGGGTATTCCAGAAAGTTTTTTATTTAAAGTAAAAACTCCTTGCTAAGCTGCAGAAATTCTCCGAAATTGCTCAGCATTGCCGGGTGATCACCATTCTCAAAGAGATGCATCCTTCCGTCGGGGATACCCTCAAGCATCTCTCCATAGGCTTTTTCATAATAATTGTCAGAAATGCTGTACATGAACCTGTCTTTTTGGCTTCCGGTCAGGAGTATCTCAGCATTCAGCGTATTCAGCGGCTTGTGAAAGAAACTACTTATCTCCTTCTGATGACGTGTTATGGCAGATGTGTCATTGTCAACTATCTGCTCCCAGTCGGAGCCGTGCATATACTCATAAAAGCCCCGGGCAGACGGGTCAGTTTTTGCTTTTTCGCGGTCAGCAAGCAGCAGAGCAGTAAAAGCTTCGGAAGCTGATTCACCTGCAAAGCTGTCAGCAATGACCCTTCCGATGATATCAGGAGCTTCTAATGCAACATCTATCGCTACAATAGCTCCGCCGCTGCAGCCTATTATATCCACGCCTGTATAATTCTTCTCGTGCAGAAAGGCTATGACCTGCTGAGCTTCATAAAACCATAGATCGGCAGGAAACTCATCGAGCCTGTCCGATCTGCCATGTCCGGCAAAATCGAGTGTTATTACCTTGAAATCATCAGTATACTCACCGACGATATGCTCAAACATTTTTGAAGAAGCAGTGTTTCCGTGAAGAAGCAGAAGCGGACGTCCAGAACCGTTCTCACTGTAAAAGATCTTTTTTCCTTCAAATTCAAAATAGCTCATACTTATCTCCTAAACAACACTGAAAAGCCCTTTCAGAGCTTTAGCAGAGAGACATTCACGCTCGTAGAAAGCATCAGCAAGAAAGAGAAGATTCTCCTCGCTGTATTCAGTTTCCTTTGAGTAGTTTTTCGCTGTCCATGCGCATTCTTCAAGTTTGTTCAATCTTTCTCGGCTCCATATATAGCCTATTGTCCATGTACTGAGAACAGCAAATCTGACACGAGAAACAACCTCGCCGTCGAATACACCTTTCAAAAAATAACGATATATGAAGTAGCAGGCTATCTTCCTAAGCCATTCCTCATGTTCCGGCAAAAGCCCGCGGAAATCTCCGGCTGCGGCAATACACTTATCAATATAAGGCTGCCATTGTTCATCTATAGGTTCAAGCTCAGTAAAAACGCTCAGGAGCTCAGTAATATCCGGAGCAGCCTCACAAGCGGAGTGTTTCCACTCCGGTATCCTGTACGCTCCCCTGTCGATATTTCCTTGCAGCGAATCAGCAAAATCTACCAGCGAACGCATTTCATCTGAGAGGCAGCCGCTCTGTAAATGCGTAAAAATCAGTTCACGAGCTTCCATGAGAAGCTCATAAAGCGCCGGGTCATAGCTGTCGCAGTCCTCGTCCGGAATCTCAGTTTCAGCGAATCCAAATCCTCCTGAGAGGATAATTCTTGCAGCTTCCTCACAGCATAGCCCAATGCCGCCTTCTTTGTAATTTCCGAACCATTCATAATACCTCGGGTGATCGGAGCATATCTGACATAGGTTTTCCTTGCCGAGTTCGGAGCAAATGTCACAAAGTCCGTTCCTGTTCAGAAATGGACATCTGTCACCTTCATGAAGTATAAAGCAGCCGTCTGAAATATTCTCGCGAAGACGCTCACCGAAGCTTCCGCTGATATTCTCATATTTTGCAGCTGTAACAGGGTCGACGTCTATCTCCCAACCGATACAGCAGCTGTCGCGGCATTTGTCAGCTATGCAATGGAAATCGCTGTAATACTCAGGAACACGGTAAATCATTCGATACACTCCGAAATACGGATATCAGTGAATTTCCAGCCCTCAGCAGTCTTGCGAAGAGTCGGTTTCATACAGAGCCGGCGCACCTGACGTTCAGTCCCGTAAATCTCGCAATCAGCAGTGAATTTGCCGATAACAAACGCGCTGTCGCCTATAACGCGCAGATCAGAGCTGAAAACCTCGGCGCTGTATATCCGGAACTTTCCCTGACAGACGTCGGAAATAAAATCGCTGCCAGACTGCGAAGTTCCCGTCATTATATGATGAACAGCAAAGCTTCTGTCAACTGTATTATTAAGAGCTTCGCCGTCCTGATTTGTGATATCACTGAGAAAAGAGACGAACAGGTCTCTGACTATCATCTCATCATTCATATTTCTGTACCTCCTATTTTTACTAATTATACCACGAATAATCGAATTTTTCAATGCTTTTTGTACTTGGATATTGATTTTTTGAAAAAATTATGTTATAATTATAAAAATGACCCAAAACGGAACGAGGTGATGATTTTGGAAAAACATGAGACAGAAGCCTTTCGCAGCAAGCTCTCTCAACGCATTATAAATACGCCTTCCCCATCAGCAAAATCCGCATTTTTCTATATTCATGAAGCCGGCTGTATAATGCCAGAGGACGCATTCACGACTCAGCTTCGTGCCGGTGATTCCTTCATGATCGCGGCAGTTGCCTCCGGCTCAGGCGAACTCAGCGTAAACGGAAATAACCTTTCGCTTTCAGAGGGTGACTGCTTTTTCATCGACTGCCGCACACCTTATTACTGCAAAACTTCCGACGCCGATCCGTGGTCTATAATGTGGATACACTTCAACGGAGCGACCTCCCGCCAGTATTATGAGCACTTCATCAGCCATTCCGGAAACGTGTTCCGTCCCTCATTTTTTGACAAGGTTATATCAGCAATGAAGGAGCTCATTGCCGTAAACACTGCAAATTCGCCGGATTATGAGGTCTTGACCTCCAAGCTCATAGTAGATATCCTCACTCTTGCGCTGACGTTTAGTTCCTCTTCTGACAGATTCGACACAGCTCTGAAACAGAAGCTTGCCGCGGTTAACCGCTATATCGATGATAATTTCACCACGGACCTTTCTCTTGAAAAGCTTGCTTCCGAGTTTTACATCAGCAAGTTTTATCTGACTCGTGAATACAAGAAAATCTACGGTAGAACCATTTTCCAGCACATAATCACCTGCCGAATTAATTACGGCAAACAGCTCCTGCGATTTTCCGATAAGTCAGTAGAGGAAATAGCTCACCTCTGCGGCTTCAACGACCAGAGCTACTTTGCCCGTCAATTCAAAAAATCTGAAAACCTCACCTGCTTCGCCTACAGAAAAATGTGGCGTGAAGGTACAGTCTAAAGAAAAACGCCTGTGGATTCCACAGGCGTTTTTTGATATTCATTATTCATTTACAGGAAGTGTCTTGTATATTCCTGCGTCGTACTTTTGTATCGCAAGTGCATCTTTAGCTGTAATACCGTCACCCGGAGTGTAGCAGTCAGCATTTGCCTTCGCTTCGGCACTCAGCTTATACTTGTCCTTGTTTCCGAGGAACTGAAGAATGGCAACAGCATCGGCAACAGAAATATTCTCATCGAGGTTAACGTCACCGTAGTGCTTAGCTTTGGGACTTGAAGAATCTGTAGTTGTCGTTGTATTGACAGTGGTAGTTGTTGTTTTTGTTGCAGAAGATGTAGTCTTAGTCGTTGTAGTGGTTGTTGTGGGAGTAGGAGGATTAACGTTGCCGCTGTAGTAATCGCTGAGCGAAATACCGTTTCCGACAGCTCCAAGCGGTATCTTGTGGTCGAGGCTGATAAACTTACCGCCTTCGGTCTGCCACAGAGCAGGCTTTACAAACTCGTATTTTTCATCGTCCCAGTGTTCCCAGTTGCAGTCGCTTGCAATAAGACCGCCTGTATCGCTCGAATTCTCGTTGAAGCACCAGAATGTGTGATGGATACGCTTCTCTATCATATAGTCACGGAGCTCCTGCATCCATTGACGATTCGCACCGGAGGGGTCATTCTCAGAGTCGATACGTCCGCCCCACTCACCCATGAGCAGCGGAGACTTCTTCTCCTCAACGAGGTAAGCCCATGTGTCGTACCAGTACTCTTTGAGAAGCGACTCCCTGTCAAACTCGTAGCTTGTGAAGTTGGGTGCCTCTCCTTTAAGATGGAACCATGACTGCGCATAAACGAGCGGACCGTAATCATGAGGTGAGTAAACGAGTTGACTCTGATATTTGCCGAGGTCAACGGGATAATCCCTTGCTCCGCGGAAGTTGCCGCCCCACCATGCGCCGTAATATGGTTCATAATTCGGGTCGCCGTAGTGAGCATAGTCAGTCGAGTTTGAATTCCAGTCAAAGCCTTTTTCAAACTTAGGATAAACCTCTATACCTTCAACCATAATGAGAAGATTCGGATTCTGGTCAAGACAAGCTTTAGCGCCCTTTTCTGCGGCATAACGCCAATTGTTATCATCGTTTGAACCGTCCCACTTGGCAAAGATGCCCTCATCTCTCTTGCCGTGCGGCTCATTTTTGAGGTCAATAGCAAGAATGGTATCATCATCCTTGTAGTAATCAGCGAACCATGCAAGTGCGTCGAGCCAGTCCTTCTCACTGTAGTTTGAATCGTACCAAAGCGCATAGTTATGACCGGCAGCGTTTGTCGTTGCACTGTGAATATCTATCATTATCTTGATGCCGTTTTCTCTGCACCACTCAACAGCTTTATTCCAGATATCAAAGCTGTACATCGGAGTTCCGCCTTCGACGCCCTCAAGTGTGAGCTCGGGGTTTTTCCACTCATTGAGTTTGATTATCGGGTCGGGGTCTCCGTTTTTCCACTGGAGCAATATCTGAGTGGACATAGGCACACGAAGGAAGTTAAATCCGTGGTCGGCGATCTCATTCAGAGCCTGATGCATATTGATGCTCCATACTCCGTCAAAAACCTGACTTCCTACATTGTAGCCGAACCAGTTACAGCCTGTCATCCACACTGGATTTCCGTTCATATCGACTACTTCCGCATTCTCATTTACGTGGAGCCAGTCGTCGTGGAATTCGTCAGCGGCAACAGCCTTCTGAACAGGCTTGCCGGGGTAATTCGTACCCACTGCCGTTCCGAGCATAGCAGCTGAAACAACTGCGGCAGCAGCTCTTTTTAATATTTTTGAAATCATGATCTTCCCTCTCTCTTGAACAAATTATATTGTTCGTATAATATTACCTATATTATACAGCATTGAATTGCCGATGTCAACAGTTTTGTACGGGATAACAGCATATTTAAATCATTAATAAAAGTTTTTAAATGATTTGCTGCAAATCCAAATAGCATCGGGGATAAGTATATTTTTAGCAAACATCTGACAAAACAAACGAGCCTCCGTCTCCGGAAGCTCATCTGCCATGATATAGGGATTATTGGGGATCTATAATTTAATGTTGGGGTAAACATTAAATTAGCTTTACTATAATTGAATTATAACACACAATTATGAATAATGTGTTAAATCCAATTGAGTTTGCTGACAAAAGTTTAGACTTATTCTGTGAATTGATTCACGTCTTTAACATCATTCTGACTTATCCTGAACCAGAATACTGAGCCTTCGCCCAGTTTGCTCCTGACTCCATAATCGTAATTGTGAAGCTTCAATACAGCCTTCACTATTGAAAGTCCGAGACCGGTACCTACGACCTCACGTTTATGGTTCTCCGAGCGATAATACTTGTCAAAAATGAGTTTTATCTTCTCCTCGTCAATGCCTTCACCGGTGTCCTGAACTTCAATAACTACGCCGTCGGGACGATTTATCTGCCTTACATATACCTGCTTGTCCTCGCCGGTATAGTTTATAGCGTTATTGATGAGGTTGTAGATGACCTGCTCTATTTTAACAACATCGCAGCATACAAGCTTTTCCTCGTCAGGCGTGAAATGTATGCTGTAGCCCATTTTTTCCGATATTCCCTTGAATCGGGCAATTATCTCCGAGAGCTTCTCCCCTATCAGAAATTCAGACGGAGAGAGCTTCTGTTTTCCGCTTTCAAGCTTTGAGAGGTCAAGGATATCGTTGACCATGAGCGAAAGTCGGTCTGTCTCGTTTATGATTATCTCAAGGTGCTCGTTTCTCTTTACAGGATTGTCGCCTGAGAGGTCACGTATCATCTCGGCATAGGCTTTGAGCATGGTCAGCGGAGTTCTGAGGTCGTGCGAGACATTTGCGATAAGGTCGCGCTGCATCGTGTCAACGCGTGAGAGCTCTTTTTCCGCGTAGGTAAGCGTATCCGCAAGCTTTTTTACCTCGAGGTAGCCTCGTCCGTCAAAGCGAGTGTTGAAGTCTCCCTTTGCAAGGTTCTCTGCCGCCTCGGTAATGCTGTCGATAGGCTTTGAGATATGCTTCGCCATGAAAAGGGATATGAAAAACGCAAATATCACAAGCATTATCGTGATGATCATCAGCTGCCGCTTGATTATCGTTACTGTCGAACCTACCGGAACGAGAGCTGTATTTATCAGCAGATAGCCGCTCGGGTTTTCCTCTGAGCCGAGCGCACAGCCATAAAGCACCGTCGAGCAATTATTGCGTGGATTCGTTACTTTCAGCCATATCGGCTTATTGCCATTGTCGACTATGCGTTTCTGGTAATATTATGTGCCGTTTTCTGTGCCGTGGATAAGGCAGCCCACCGAATACTCCTTCGTATAAAGAGAACGTCCGAATCGGTCAACAACCTCGATGCAGAGGTCGTTTTCTGATGCGACCTTGGCAAGCTTATCGCTGAATTCAGCGGACGGGTCGGACTCGAATGAATTCTCAATCTGTGCGGCGGCAGCGGCTACATCGTGTATCTTTGACTGTGAATAGAACTTTTCAAGAAAAAGTATCTGAAATAGCCACAGCATTACAAATACGATTATTGTGAAGCTCATGAAGTATATCCAGACGCTGAATTTCAGCGGTATCCTTCCGAGGGCAGTGCCTATTTTTTTAATTAGCTTCAAATTTGTATCCCATTCCTCTCAGGGTAACAATGAACTTTCTGTACTCACCGAGACTGTTTCTCAGCATTTTTATATGAGTGTCAACAGTTCTGTCGTCGCCGAAGAAATCATAACCCCAGACCTCTTCAAGAAGCTGGTCACGAGAAAGAGCAATGTTCTTATTGCGCACAAGGTAGAATAACAGGTCATACTCCTTGGGAGTCATAGGTGCTTTTTCACCGTTTACATATACTTCACGTCCTGAAATATCAACTTCAAGACCTTCAAAAACATACTTGTCCGGCTGAGCAGCCTCCACAGCAGGACGGCTCCGCTTCATAACAACTTTCACACGAGCCATAAGCTCCTTAGGTGAAAACGGCTTCACAACGTAATCATCAACGCCGATCTCGAAGCCGAAGAGCTTGTCATACTCCTCGCCTCTTGCTGAAAGCATGATAACGGGGATATTCTTGGTCTTGTGTATCTCCTTGCAGGCAGAATAACCGTCAAGACGCGGCATCATTACATCCATGATAATAAGATCGTAATCGTTTTCACGGCAAAGGTTTACAGCCTCCATGCCGTTTTCTGCTTCAGTAACTTCAAATCCTTCAAATTCTGCATATTCACGAACGACCTTACGTATATTAACTTCGTCGTCCACAATAAGTATATGAGCCATAAGCTTTCTACCTCCGGTATTTTTTTGTGGGGCGAACCACTTTTTCTTCTTATATTATAGCATTATATCAGCCGAAAGTGTACATTTTGTGATATTTTCTTGTTTATTAAGAATAATTTTATAAAATTTGTTGGTGAATTCTTAAAATACGATTGACTTTTTAGTAAATATTTGCTATAATGTATTAAATGGGAAAAGTATTCTTGTTTGAAATATATTTTGAAAGGAGAGGATCACTATGAGATCGAACAACCCGCTGACGGCTGCGATCGTCATCGCCTCTGCCACCGCACTTGTCGTACTATATGCTTTTCTGCGTCCCGAACAGACTCTTGTAGTTCTCGTAGTTTATCTTGCAACTATCATTTCTCTCTCCGTTATCGTATACTTCGTGAGCAAAATGTACGGCAGCCTGAAAACTTCCGTTGATGCTGACGATTTTACTGATATTACTGAGGACCTGAATTCGGAAATAATCATATGGTACAGTGATTTTTCCTACGTATTCATGAACAAACGGATACGTGAACTTCTTGAGATAAACGGCATTCCTTACGATGAGCGTGAAATGCTCAAAAAGGCATTTGAAGTCGACGACCTCACTATCGACAACCTCAAGCCTATCCTCCAGACAGGCTCACATGAAGCAAGCTTCCTCAACTCAGAGGGCAAGCTTATAACTATCGCGTGGAGCACTTCACTCGTAAAAAAGAGGAAAAATTACTCTGTTTACATCAGCACAGGCTTCAATCTCACTGAGATACGCACAATGAAAGTCAATCTCGCGAGTGCGAATGACTTCTTCAACAGCTCCATGGAGCTTGCCGAGATCGGCGTTATCATGAGTACAGACAGGCATAAATACGTTGTTTCCTCTATAGCAATGGACGCTCTCGGTCTGAAGCACAGCAGCATCGACGTAGGAACTCTTCGTTCGCTGATACACCCGAACGACCGTATTCAGTTCGACCGCGCACTCAAATCCAAGGACGCCGATAACGGCGAAGTCAAGAATATTGAGATACGTATCCGCTCTTTCAACGGCACCGCTTACAGGTGGTATTCATTCCGATACAAATCCCTTCCTGCTACTGAGAATATGCTTCCCCTCTTCGGCGGAGCGCTCCTCGATATCACGCAGGAGCATGAAAAGGATATCCTCATCGAGCGTCTCGCTTACATCGACGAGGTCACTGAAATAGCGAACCGCAACAAGCTCGTAACTACCGGACGCGAGACATACGAATGCAGTAAGCTTCTCAACTACACTTACTGGATAATCGTCCTTGATATCGACCGTTTCCATATCGTAAATGATACCTATGGCTACACGAACGGAAACCATATCCTCCGAGATTTTGCGCATATTCTCTACAAATTCGTAACTCCCGGCGGACTTGCCGCTCGTATCAGCGGTGATAACTTTGCTCTTGTTCTCCGAGATTACGGAGACGACGAGCTTCCTGTCCGCACAGCCAGATCCATACAGGAGGAATTCGCTAAGCTTGCTGTTGATGATTTCGGTGCAATAAATCTCACCTGCTCTGCCGGCTTCTCAAAAATGCCTGACGACGGAAACTCCTTCCTCGACGTTATGGAGCACGCTGAATTTGCTCTCAAATCCGGAGACGGCACAAACGGCAGTATATGCGGATATGAGCCCAGCATGCACGATTCTATCATCGGCAATACCGAGCTTGAAAAGTCACTCGCTCTCGCAATTGATAATAATGAGCTCCAGCTATTCTATCAGCCTAAGATAGACCTCAAAACAGGCACGATAATGGGAGTTGAGGCTCTTATCCGCTGGATAAAGCCTGATGGCACTGTAATAAAGCCCGATGCTTTCGTTCCTATTGCCGAAAGCTCTCACCTCATCGGCAAAATAAGCGAATTCGTGCTTAAAGAGGGCTGCCGTCAGAATAAGCTATGGCAGAAAATGGGCTTCCCGAATATCGTAATGTCCATAAATTTCACCTCTACAGACTTTTATCAGACCGATCTGAAGGAAAAAGTTCTCGATGCACTTGCAATGTCCGGACTTGACCCTCAGTGGCTCGAGGTCGAGCTCACCGAGACACTCGCTCTCAGCGACATTGACTACGCTGTTGCTCAGATGAACAAGCTCCGTGAACTTGGAGTAAAGCTCGCTATGGACGACTTCGGAACCGGTTACTCCTCTTTGAGCTACTTACAGATACTCCCAATAACACTGCTCAAGCTCGACCGTTCCTTTATCACCGATATACAGCATGATAATATCGCTTATGAGATAGTTTCTGCGGTAATCCGCATCGCTAAATCAAAGAAAATCGAAACTATCGCTGAGGGCATCGAGAACACCGGTCAGGAGGATATCCTCCGTCAGGCTGGATGTGACTATGGTCAGGGCTACCTTTACGGAAAGCCTATGCCGGCAAATAAGCTCGAAGAATTCTTCTACAAGAACGCAAACGTTCACTACAGATAAGGAGCTCGTATTGAAGCTATACATCAAACAAAAAGTCTTCTCTTTAAATGAAAGATTCACCGTAAAAGACGAATATGGATACGACAAGTATTTCGTCGAAGGACAGTTTTTGTCCATTCCGAAAAAATTCATCATCTGCGATTCCAACGGTTGTCCTGCCGCTGAGATAACAAAAAAACTGTTGTCTCTGCCTCAGCGCTATTTTGTCGATGCTGGCGGAGTCCGGATCGCTGAAATAACCAAGGAAATAACACTTTTCACGCACAGATTCACTGTATCCGGTCCTAACTGGACTGTTAAAGGAGACTTCTTTGCTCATGAGTATACTATCTACCGCGGTAACACTATCGCCGCAACTGTCAGCAAGGAGTGGTTCTCGTGGGGTGACAGCTACGTCATCAATGTTCCTGATACGCGCGATGAGCTGATCGCTCTTGCAGTTGTGATAGTGATCGATGAATCTATCAGCGATAGCAACAATGCTAATAATTTTTAATGCTACATAAATTATAAAACGGAGGTATCAACAATGAAAAGAAGAATCGGTATTCTCACAAGCGGAGGCGACTGCCCCGGACTCAACGCAACTATCAGAGGTGTTGCCAAGGCTTGCTATGAGCGTTTCGGCGAGGACAATGTCGAGATCGTCGGAATCTCAAACGGCTACTATGGTCTTATCAACAATCTCTGCAAGGATATGTCTCCCTCCTCTTTCTCAGGCATTCTCACTCAGGGTGGAACTATCTTCGGCACGAAGCGTCAGCCGTTCAAGATGATGCAGGTGATCGGTGAGGATAATATCGACAAGGTCAAAAACATGAAGGAGACCTACAAAAAACAGAAGCTTGACTGTCTCCTTACTCTCGGAGGAAACGGAACTCACAAGACTTCAAAGCTCCTCTCCGATGAGGGTCTGAACGTTATCGGTCTGCCTAAGACTATAGACAACGATATCTACGGAACAGATGTCACTTTCGGATTTCACACCGCAGTTGATATCGCTACAGATGTTATCGACCGTCTCCACACAACTGCCGCAAGCCACAGCAGAATCCTTGTATGTGAAATAATGGGCAACAAAGCAGGCTGGCTCACTCTCGGAGCTGGTATCGCCGGCGGTGCTGATATAATCATTATTCCCGAGATACCATACGACATTGACAAGGTCTGTGATGCAGTCATGGCGAGAAGTGCTTCAGGCAAAACATTCTCGATACTCGCAGTCGCTGAAGGAGCGTTTGACGTTACCGAGGCTAAAATGAAGAAGAAAGAACGTGCCAAGAAACGTGCTGAGGCTGGAATAATCACAGCTACAAGCCGTATCGCCGCACAGATACAGTCCAATACAGGCATAGAGGCAAGAGTCTGCGTTCCCGGACATATGCTCCGTGGAGGTGCTCCAAGTGCATACGACCGTATCCTCTCAACGCAGTTCGGTGTTCACGCTGCATACCTCATCGCTCAGGAGAAATACGGCAGAACAGTTGCGAAAATCGGCAATAAGATAACCTCCAACAAGCTTGCTGATATTGCAGGCAAAACCAAATTCGTAAGCGAGGACGACCATCTTGTCATCGCTGCCAAGGACATCGGAGTTTCATTCGGTGACTGATACCAATAACACACACACACAAAGGGCGGATACATTCCGCCCTTTCATTATGCCATGTAATAACAAAACCGCCTGCAGGGTTTCCTACAGGCGGTAAAATTATATGCTGTTATTTAATCAAACGCAACCCTGAGCCTTCATAGCCTCAGCAACCTTGAGGAAGCCAGCGATATTAGCACCAGCCATGTAGTTGCCAGCCATGCCGTACTCCTTAGCAGCCTCATCGCAAGCCTTGAAGATAGACTTCATGATGCCGTGGAGCTTCTCGTCAACCTCTTCAAATGTCCAGCTGAGTCTCTCGCTGTTCT